>OJHG01000125.1_pt1 | contig 52532 bp, 54 predicted proteins | sample 1594761 | NCBI WGS metagenome assembly OJHG01 (sample SAMN05416786, study PRJEB24817) | seawater metagenome | isolation source: Sea water | place: Canada:Atlantic | collected 2013-07 | reverse complement strand
CAGCGTCTTTACTGAGGCCATCAATGACCTCGATATAGTTTTTGTCTGAACGACCGAGGACAAGTGGTGCAAACTCATACTCTTCATCTTCTTTTACAAAGACACCAAATTGTCCTCCCAGTTCTTGTATGGCAACTTTCTCGACGGCTAAATCCACCTCAAATCGGTTTATCTTTACGCTACCCATTAATAATTGGCCTGAGGTTAGGTTTAGCTCAGTGTTATTTAAACGTACACGTGCTAAAACATATGACTGATCTATAGCTGGAATTATATTGGTGATGGTTGAGTTGAATGCTTGTTCACCATGCTCAATATCAACAGACTGACCGACTCTGATTTGATTATACTGGCTAGTAAAAACCTTAAATTCGGCCCACAACGTGTCAAAATTGACGATTTCAAACAAGCTGGTGTTTTGTGTGATACCGCCAATATTTCCATTTCTCTGTAAAACAGTCCCAGAAACAGGGGAAATTATCTTATAGGTATTTAAGCTTTCGTTAGATTCAATAACGGCTAATAGATCGCCTTTTTTTACCTTATCACCAACAGTGGAGTTTATTGTCTTTATAACGCCATTATATCTAGCGCCAACTTGAAATAATTGTTCAGCGCCTATCGTCGTAGCGCCGTATACAGGGATAGTTTGGTTCAACGTTTTTGAAGCTAAATAGGCTGTTTCAACACCAACCCTTTTTGCCATGTTATTGTTAATTTTGCTAATGCCTTCTTCGCCTTCATGTTCATCTTCACTAGCGAAAGCACTTTGAATGGGTGATAAATGCCCGATAAAAATCAATAGTGCGAGTAAATAGTTTTTCATTTTTAATTCCTAAACGATTCAGTTAATAACTGAATCAATAAATTGTTATTAATCTTAAAGTGATGTTTATTTAGAGTGACAGCGCTTCGTTTGTTAGTTTTTCTATCTCTGCGCCGTAAATCAGGGCAGCAGATGCCGCGTCAATAAGGGTTCGCCGAGCATTTAACAACTCTTGTCTAGCCGATACATAATCAAGGTAGCCATATCTACCTTTTTGATAGGCGTCTTGAGTATCTTCCAGTGCATCTTCAAGCATTGGAATAACTGACTGCTTTAATGAATTTGCCGTTAGTATGGCTTGTTTTCTATTGGAGTATGCTCGCAGTAAGTGATTTCTAAATCTTAACTTAGTCGCTTCTTTCTCTATAGCAACTTGATCACGCTCTGCTAAGGCACTAGCGATTGCGCCAGAATTTCGCTTTTCAGCAAACAAAGGTAAGCTAAAACCAGCGACCAGTGCCGTATCATTAGCTTCTTGAGAGCGCCTAACACCGACAGACCATTTGATATTGGCAGTTGACTCTGTTTTAGCTAACTGTATTTCAGCCTCTTTTAGTCGTTGTTCGCTTGCATAGATTTGAATCGCTGGATTTTTTTCTAACTTCGCAAAAAGGCTGTTAAAGTCACTGTTATTGCCAAACTGAAAAAGATCACCTTGTACTTCAGAGAAGGTTACAGAGTTTTCTCCCCAGAAAGCTGCTAAAGAAAGTTTTAAATATTCCAAGCGCTTTTGTTCCGATTGAACAGTTAGATTTGCCTGAGCAATAACTGCTTTTGAGCGTTTCACTTCAGCCTCAGGAGTTGCACCTGCGCGGTTACGTTGAGATACAATCTCTAACGTTTCTTGTGCTAACTTCAGTGCATTATCTGCCAATATAACTCTTTGTTGGGCTGCAAGTACTTCCACGTACTTTTCAGTGACTTGAGCCATCAAGTTTAGTGCTGCTACCTCTTTTTCAGCAGTGAGCAATGCTCTTGAGTTTGAAACAAGCCCAATTCGCGCTGAGCGTTTATCTCCCATTTCAATAACCGAAGATAGAGCGACAGTTAATTCTGCGCTTTCGAATGCAGAGAATTCACCTGAGCCTGCAAAGTTCTCGGCTTCAAGTTCTAGTTCATAAGCGGGATTTAAACTTGCTGTTTGTTCTCGTCCTATTAATGCGGTTTGTTTGAAATCAAATATTTTGAGTTCAGGATTTTGTTTAAGCGTTCGCTGTATTGCCTCTTGAAGATTTAACTGCTTTTCAAATGCATAAACATTAAATGTAAAAAGTGACAAAGCGAGAAACGCGATATATTTGAGCCGAGGTGTTACACACCTCAAAATTTCTATCTTGCGATGCACACAGGTATAAAGTGCCATATATACTTTCCTATAAATTTATATTGTTATTTAGGTCAATAATGTTGACCTTTTTAAATTTGATATAAAAATTAGGCGTATTTAGGGGGACGAAATGGCACCGACATATAGCCTTTTAGCTCAGGAGAAACTAAGGCGTAGGTAGGAAAATGATCTATTGCTTGTAAAATATTACAAGAAGAATCTGCATTTAAAAACAAGTGACAACAGCAACAAAAATTACAATTTTCAATTGAACTGTTGCTATTATTTACTTCAAATATATTGGAGGTTTCTGAAGCTTTTAGTGGGGTAGTTGACTCAGTTAGTGATGTGTTAAAAGAACTTTCTATCAAGTTTATTTCAAGCTCTTCTAGCGAAAAAAACACAGACTGCACCGCGATTAAAATCATTATCACGTATGATATATATGGTTTAAAATATGATGGGTGCATTAGGTTCATTGTTATCTAGTTCGCTTCAATCAGTCTGATAGTTCCCAAAGGCGTTGGGACTATGTTTAAATCTGAAACATGAGTAAACCCTGATTCAACCACCACAGAGGGAATAACTCCATCTACATTATCTTTTGTAGTTTCGAAACCATCTAATAATTGAACGACAAAGAACAATATCCGTTGAAATATTGAAGTAGGCTTTCCCCAGTCTGCAATTATTAAAGTACCGTCCGGTTTCAGTACCCGACGAATTTCAGTTAATGTCGCGAGCTTAGCTGAACTGTTTAAGTGGTGAAAAAACAAACTTGAAACTACGATGTCAAAAGAGTTTTCATCAAAAGGCATTTTTTGTCCAAAGCCCTGTCTAAAAGAAATATTTAGATCTTTGCCTATAACTTTTTTCTGTGAAATATCTAGAGCGGTTTGGTCTGCATCTAAGCCTATTACGGTATGTTTAGGTAATTTTTCAGCTATTAATTTTGTGAGCGTTCCTGTTCCACAACCAACATCAAGTAGATTGTTTCCTTTGACGTTGGCAACTTTATCAACAATCAGCTTTTTAAAAAATGCTTCTCTCGTGGTGATAGCAACGAGGCTGTCATAAAAACTCGTTAACCAATGAAATCGTAGTGGTGGAATGTAGGTATTGTTTTTCATAAGTTCATTTACCTTTAGCCGTTTGAGCCAGACTTAAACTAGCTATACAGGTGTCAATAATGGTTTTAAAATTTAAATAAATGGTCATGATTGATTTCAGCTAATACTTTAGCTGTAAGATGCGGCGAGCACCGTTTAAAACGACAAGGGCAATTATCAAACCAATCACTAAATCTGGATAACGGCTGCTTGTTACTGTAACTAATAAGCCAGCTAAGATTACGCCAATGTTTGCGATAACGTCATTTGCGGAAAAAATCCAACTCGCTTTCATATGAGCGCCGTCTTCTTTATTGCCAAATATTAAAAACAGACAAGCAATGTTAGCGATTAGTGCTATTCCACCAAATATCATCATTAAAGATGACATAGGCTCACTACCATAAATAAAGCGTCTTACGACTTCACTCAAAGCACCTAGCGCTAAAATAATCTGAAGCACACCAGAGATATGTGCCGCTCTAAGTTTCATGCTGATACTTTTACCTACCGCATAAATAGCCAAACCATATACGGCAGCGTCAGCAAACATATCTAATGAGTCTGCAATAAGGCCAGCAGACTGTGCAATAATCCCAGCAATTATTTCTACAAAAAACATGATCCCGTTAATAGCCAGCAACCATTTTAGTGTTGACGCTTCTTTCATCTCATTTTTTTGGGCTAGATCTTTTGCTTTTGCAGCTTCTGTGCTGCAACTTTCTTTAGTTGATGCTAACTCTGCATCGAGTTTAAGTTGTTGTAACTTTTTTGTTATCTCATCTAAATTTTCATCATGAAAAACTTTGACTAATCGACTAGGAATATCAAATTGCAATCCAACAGAAGGCTCAATTGAGTCAAGTGCTAATCTGATCAATCTCTCTTCTGAAGGACAGTCCATTTGAGGCACTTTATATGTACTGACAAACGCGCCACCATAGTTATCTAATTGTGTATCAATTTTTACGTCTTCGTTGGTAGGAGATGATTGACACTGACCACTACATTTTTCTGACATATTTAACATTCCGTAACAATATTTCGTTGAGTATAAAATCTATAGCAACTATAGAGTCAATAGGTTTTATAATCTTTATTGGTGAGTTTCCGACATTAAGTATTAAGACGATTTAACTCTTCTAATAACATCCCAGTTTTAAGATTAGCTAGTAAAATAACTGCTCTTAATTAAGTTAGTGGTGATGCTCAATGAATGATTACTAACTACTGTGTAAATTATGAGGCATTGCGATTCCTTGAACGATACATATACAGTGAAAATAATATCAGAATGGTCACCTGAGCTGTTATACCTTGCCAAGTAGAACCTATACCGAACCATGTAACTTCCACATTAATAGGTAACGGAGTGATTCCTATAATCGCAGCCTCTTGAAGAGCTGAGATGGCTTTACCCATTAATATGAATGATAGAACTAAAAGCAAGTAAGTTGTTGTAGAAAAGAAACGAGCAATTGGCAATTTAACAGAATATCTAAACATTCCCCATGCAAGAATCGATAACACAGCTACCCCGAATAAAAATCCACTGATAACAAATGAGTATTGAGTTGTTGAGGCTTGTGTTACAAGTGATTGATAGAATAAGACTGTTTCAAAAACCTCTCGATAAACAGCAATAAATGAGAGCACTGCTAGTCCCCACAGTGTACCCGCTTCTAATTGTGAATTAATGTGCTTTTGAATATATGCCTGCCAATGTTCAGCATTCGTTTTGCTATGCATCCAAATCCCTACATAGAATAACATCACCGCTGCAAGCATTGCAGCAATACCTTCCATGACTTCACGACTCGCACCACTGATACTGATCATTGACTGGGCTACCGCCCAAGTAGCAAATCCCGCTAATAGCGCACTCAGCCAACCAAAATGGACATATTTTAAAGCATCATGACGTTTAGTTCGGATTAACACTGTTATTAAAGCCAGTACAACCAGTAACGCTTCTAAACCTTCTCTGAGCAAAATAACTAAGCTTGCAGTAAAAAGAGCCTCGTTTGATAGAGTGGTTTCTATCAGAAGTTCTTCTGCGTTATTGAGTTGTCTCACAGTAACTTCCATAAGGCTTTCAAGTTGATTAACCTGTTGCGCGTTACTTAAAGCTTGGCGAAGCTTAATCAAGTTTCCTTCGATACTTTTACGTAAATTTGTGTCTCGTGCATCCAAACTATTTTCAATTAATTCAAAACCATCTAGATAAGCACTCACAGCAAGTGTTTTGGCCTTCTCATACTCTTCATTTTTATACGCATTGCTTGCGGCAGCTAATTGAGTTTTGGTTATAGCGATAGGACTACTTTGATTGGTAAACAATAATGTAGGATTAGCCCTTAATCCTTCAATTTCATTTTTAGTTAATCCGTCAGTTTCTGTCGATAACTTTAATGGACTATAATTTATCCAGTTTTGTAATGAAATTGATTGTGATGGTTTTGTTAATTCACTTGATGATTTAAATGCCAAACCACCTACATAAAATGCAAGGGACCATTTCTGCTGTTCTTTTAATTGTGTAAATGCAGGCATGGCAGTGTCATCAAGCCCATTAGATATAGCATCAAATAAGCCTAAAAGTGAACGGTTTTCTGCACGTGTTTTATCGGTAAAATCGGTAGGAGCAGGCTCTAATCCCGATGCTAAAACACCATTTCCTTGACCTGAAATACCATGACAACTCGCACAGTTATTTTCAAATAAAGAAAACGTCGCTTCTTTAGAAATTAACCTTTTAGGGAGAGGTAGCTCTGGCATCATAGCCAATAATGAAATTCGTAACTCAGATGTAATTTTCCTGACAATATTTGCATTTTGCTTAGTTGAAATAGCTGTTTGTAAAGCTAATGCTTTCTCATTGAGTGAACGCATATAATTATTATTAATTGACGTTTTTTCAACTATCAACTTGGAGAATTCAAGCATTTCTTGATATTCATCATCGTTAATAATTTGGCCGTCCTTAATAGCCGACTCATAATCAACACCTACATATTCTGCTAATTGTATAATTTGTCGATGCTGCGAAAACTCTTCCAAATTAGAAGCTATACAAAATTTTGAAAAAAATGCTGTGACTAGCAAGATCAAATAAGCTAGCGGCTTTAAATAGTTATAGTATTGGTTTTCCTGTTTTACTTTTGGGGAAAAGGGCATAAAATGAGTTCCACAGTTCAAATCTAAATGATATTTATTATCATATTGTAAAATCTATAGTGGCTATAGAGTCAAATGAAAAAATTATTTTAAGTGAAAAGCCTGAAACTTAAGGAAACATCTAGTTTAAGTGAATTGTTTCTGCTAGTATTTTAAATACTATATTTAACAGGTAATAACTTTGAATCTAAATGTTGTGCTAAAAATGCTCTTAGTCGTTTCGATTGTTTTACAATCGTTAACTGCTGTCGCATCTTCAACATCTGAGAATCACCAGATTGATATAGAACATCTTCAAACTCAACATGATCATGCCGATGACCGAAATGCCTTAAACGATAATGCAGATGATGATGAGCATAATGAAAAAGATTGTCATCACTGCGGTAATTGCAGTGGCAGCCACTTATCTTGGATTTTAATCTGTAATTCAAATACCACGGGCAAACTAAACATTATCAATAAAACACCTTATCAAGTTTCTCAAACCAATACCTACCTTGAAGCGATACTTCGCCCACCCATTTCTTAATTAGATTGAATTTTAATGACCTGTTTATCCATGAAAAGGATAAAGGGTTCGTGTTTATAAATTAAAAAATTAAGAAGTTTTATGTATATATTTTTAAAAAATGCAGGTTTAGTCCTGTCATTATGTATGGCTGTGAGTTTTTCAGTTGTCAGTTATGGCAAAGAGAAAAACATTTCATGGCTTGATAGTCAAATAAATAAAGATCCCGAAGTTGTTGCGGCTAAAGAGTTACTTAATGCAAGTAATCATAGAGCAAAAAGCTTAACTCAAGCCGTATACAACCCAGAGCTTGAAGCAAGCTATGAAAAAGAGGGTGATTTTGATAATTACTCTATTGGTATCAGTCAAACGATTGATTTTTGGGATAAGCAATCAGCAAATAAAAGCATTGGTGAAATTGATGTTTATGCAAACCAGCAACAATTGTTATCTCTACTCGATTCTAAAAAGGCTAACGCTTTAACTGCAATAGTTAATTGGCAAGCAGCAAAAAAGGCGGCTCAGTTACTTTCAGAAAGAGAAGAGCAATTGCAAACGCTCGTTGGAATTGTTGAAGATAAGCGAAAAGTCGGACTTCTAGAGCCACTTGACGCTGAACTGGTCTACGTAAACTTGTCCCAAATTTTCAGTGAAATATCTGAGTCGCAAATTACTTTGAAAAATGCAGAGGTAAAAGTTCAGGAGTTATTGCCTGATTGGACGCCTAATACCGCCAATTTATCTTCATTTACTTTTGGAGTAACAAGCTATTCATTTAAGTCACAGTGGGTTGAGAATCATCCAAAAGTTAAACTCGCTAGAGCGAAATGGAAAGGACAACAATCGAAAGCTCAATTAACCACTATGGAATCTAAAGCTAACCCAACCATTGGAGTTAGCGCAGGGAAAAGTGGAGATGAAGACTTGATTGGTGTGACTTTCTCAATTCCATTAAATATCAGAAATAATTATTCCGATACTGTTAAAGCTGCTTATTCAGAAGCAATCGCAGCAGAAGCCAACTTTCGCTCGGTTTATCGAAAGCAGTCTTTTGAAGCAAAAGCTAATTATGAATCGCTTAATGTCAGTAAAAAATACTTTGAGCAATGGCGAAAACTCACAGAAGGCAGATTAGAAAGTAGCGCAAATTTATTAAATAAGCGCTGGGAAGCTGGTGACATTAATACGTCTGATTACTTACTTGTATTAAATCAACGTGCGGAAGGACTTCATGCAGGAATTCGTTTGGAAAATCAATTCAAGCTTGCAGAAATATCCTTCGTTTTAAGTATGGGTCAGTTATCAAAATTTGAGATTTAAACGTTTACTTTTTCAGTTACGAAAAACGAAATCTTAAATTTATCAAAAATATAGGTTACAAAAATGAATACAATATTTAGTAAAAAATTATTAGCCGTAGTAATTAGCAGCCTGTTATTAGGGCTTACTACAAATCATGATGCTTTTGCACAGTCATCAGATGGTACTGGTTCTGTCGCAAAGGTTTTGAAGCAAGATGTAAAAGAACATGAAGATGATCATGACGATCATGAAAAGGGACATGAAGAAGAAAAAGATGACCATGACGAGCATGAACACGAAAAAGGACATGAAGAAGATAAAGGTGACCATGACGAGCACGGCCATGAAGGTGATAATAAAGAGGAAGAAGAGCATGAAGAAGGTATCACTATTGATCCAAAGAAGATGTCGCTTGCTAACATCAAAGTGGAAAGTGTTAAGCCTGAATATCAATTTAGCACCGTGTATGCACCTGGCGAAATAAAAGCTAATGGCTATAAAAGTTATGTGGTATCACCACGTACAGAGTCGGTTATTATCAGTCGCCATGCAGCGCTTGGCGAACATGTAGCAATAGGTCAGAAGTTGGTTACATTATTTAGTGAAGCAATGGCACAAGCACAGGCTGACTATTTAATCGCTTCAACCGAATGGCAACGTGTGAAAAAGCTGGGTAACAAGACGGTGAGTGAAAGTCGATTGTTACAAGCAGAAACTACATTCAATGCAAGCTATGGGAAGCTTATTGCTTTAGGATTAACTGAAAAAGCGATAGATGGGATTTCTAACAAAAACATAAAAGCGTTTGGGCAATATACATTAACTGCTCAGCGTGAAGGAGTGGTACTTCAAGACGACTTTATCCAAGGGCAACGTGTTGATGCTGGGGATACCGTTATGTTGCTAGCTGATGAAAAAAAATTATGGGTTGAAGCAAAAGTTTCTCCAAATAAAAAGCTTAATTTATCAATTGACTCTCCTGCGGTACTTAAATTAGAAGGCCAGAGTTACAATGCCAAAGTTATCCAAGAAGCCCATACAATTGACCCTATTACTCGTACTCGAATTATTAGATTAGGAGTAGAAAATTCGGATGATAACCTCCATTCAGGCATGTTTGTAAAAGTTTACTTTCAGTTCGCCACAAAGCAGAAAGTGATGGCTGTGCCAGAAGAAGCATTGATCCGTAGTGCCGATGGTGATTGGACCGTATTTGTCGAAGACCACCCTGGAGAATTTAAAGCTGTAGAAGTAGAACTAGGCCGAGCCTTAGGTGGTTTTAGAGAAATCATTGGCCTTGATAGTGGAACGCGAATTGTAACCAAAGGTGCATTTTTTGTTGCGTCTGAAATCGCTAAAGGCGGATTCGATCCGCATAACCACTAAGGGGCAAAACTATGTTTAATAAAATAATAGATTGGTCTGTTAATAATAGACTCCTGATTTTGATTGCGCTGTTTGCCACCATGGTTGGCGCAATTATGGTTATTCCAAAACTAAATTTAGATGCCTTTCCTGATGTTACTAATGTTCAAGTTGCTGTGAATACTGAAGCGCCAGGACTGGCTGCTGAAGAAGTTGAACAACTCATTACGTACCCCATTGAAGCGGTAATGTATGCTTTACCTGATGTAGAACAAGTGCGCTCAATTTCTAAAACAGGTTTGTCTGGCGTAACGGTTGTTTTCAAAGAAGGCACCGACATTTACTTTGCAAGACAACTCGTATTTGAGCGTCTTCAAGCCGCAAAAGAACTCATACCTGAAGGTGTTGGGACACCCGAAATGGGGCCAAACACCTCAGGGCTGGGCCAAGTTTTTCAGTACCTTCTTATTTCTGATAAAGATGCAGGCTATGATGCTATGGCGCTTCGAAGTCTTAACGATTGGATTGTGAAGTTACTCGTTATGCCTGTCGATGGTGTTACTGATGTACTCTCCTTTGGAGGTATTGTTAGGCAGTACCAAGTAAATGTAGATCCATCTAAGCTTCTTTCTTATAACCTAACGCAAGAAGACGTTGTTGGTGCCCTAGATAACAACAATGCGAATGTTGGCGGCTGGTATATGAACCGTGGGCAAGAGCAGCTTGTTATTAGAGGTACAGGTTGGTTTGAAAGTGGTGACGCTGGTATTAGTAATATCAAACAAGTTCCCGTCAAAACAGTTGATGGGACGGTTGTGACGGTTTCGGATATTGCTAAAGTTGAAATGGGCAGTGAAATTCGCCAAGGTGCTGTCACTATGACGCGAAAATCACCCAATGGTAAAGTAGAGAACTTAGGTGAAGTTGTCTCTGGTATTGTATTAAAACGCATGGGGTCAAATACTAAAGCTACCATTGATGGTATCAATGCAAGAATCCCATTGATTAATCAAGCATTACCTAAAGGTGTTCGCTTTGAGCCATTTTATGATCAGGCTGATTTGATTGAAAAAGCCGTTGATACGGTAGTTGATGCACTTTCACTAGCATTTATTTTCATCTGTATTGTATTGGCTCTATTCTTAATGAATTTACGTGCAACCTTCTTGGTATTAATTTCAATTCCAATTTCTATTGGTATTGCGTTAATGATCATGGCTTGGTGGGGGATATCTGCTAACTTAATGTCGCTAGGCGGAATAGCTGTCGCTATTGGTATGCTAGTTGATGGCTCAGTCGTGATGGTTGAGAACATGTTTAAGCATTTAAATAGACCAGACTCTACCCATTCAAACAGTGTAAAAGAAAGAGTGCCTAGTGCTGATACTGATCCACATGATGTAGAACAAGATGAGCATGGTATTAAATTACGTCTTCAAAATGCTGGTAAAGAAGTGGCTCGTCCCGTCTTTTTTGCAGCCTCTATTATTTTAGTCGTATTTACGCCTTTATTTAGCTTTGAAGGAGTCGAAGCTAAACTCTTTCAGCCTATGGCAATAAGCATCATCTTAGCGGTAGTGTCTGCCATCATGGTGGCCTTGTTTATCGTACCTGCTCTGGCTACTTATCTATTTAAATCTGGTGTGAAAGAGAGGGAAAGCTTTGTTCTTAAACCATTAGATAAACTCTACAGAAAAGGACTTACTTTCGCATTAAAACACACTAAGTTAGTCATTTCAGCTTCACTTATTTTAGTTGCATCTGCATTTGCATTAGTTCCATTTATTGGCACTGAATTTGTTCCTGAGTTAGAGGAAGGGACTATTAATTTAAGAGCAACCCTTGCGCCATCTTCAAGTTTGGATACGGCGTTAACCGTAGCTCCGATTTTAGAAGAAAAGTTAATGGCGTTTCCTGAAGTAACTTATGCATTAAGCCGAATTGGACGAGCAGAAATAGGTGGTGACCCAGAGCCTGTGAATAACATAGAAATTTACATAGGATTGAAGCCAGTGTCCGAGTGGACAAGTGCATCAAATCGATATGAACTTCAAGGTAAGATGGAGAAATCTTTGGAAGAATTCCCTGGGTTGTTACTCAACTTTTCTCAACCTATTTCGACTCGTGTTGATGAGCTATTATCTGGCGTTAAAGCTCAGTTAGCGATAAAGTTATTTGGTCCTGAGTTAGACGTTTTAGCAACTAAAGGGCAAGAGATCGAAGCAGTTATAAAGAGTATTGATGGTGCAAGAGATGTTGCTCTTGAGCAAATTGCAGGTGAAGCCCAACTTGTCGTAAAACCTAATAGGCAAGAACTATCGCGCTTTGGACTTTCAGTTGTTGATATAATGGAAGTTGTACGAGATGGTATTGGTGGGGTCGAAGCTGGACAAATCATCAATGGTAACGAGCGATATGATATTTATGTGCGTATTGAAGAAGAATATCGACGAAATAAGGAAGCTATTTCAGATATTCGAATTCAGTCACCAACAGGTGCCTGGGTACGCTTAGGTGATGTTGCAACTGTTTCATTTGAATCAGGTCCTCCTCAAGTAAGGCGCGATGATGTTCAGAGGCGTGTTGTTATTCAAGCAAACGTTCAGAATAGAGATATGGGCAGTGTAGTAGCCGACATCAGAAAAGTTATTGCTGAGAAAGTTGACCTACCTTCAGGCTACTCGGTAGCAATAGGTGGTCAATTTGAAAGCCAGCAGCGTGCTCAAAACAGACTAGCTATCGTTGTACCTCTGTCTTTAGCGCTAATTGCACTGTTACTTTACTTTGCTTTTGGCTCTGTTGGTCAAGCTATGCTGATTTTAGTGAATGTGCCACTAGCCGTAATTGGCGGTGTTTTTTCCCTGTATATATCTGGCCAATATTTATCTGTACCAAGCTCAGTAGGCTTTATTACCTTATTCGGTGTAGCGGTATTAAATGGGGTTGTAATGGTAGAAAGCATCAACCAACGAATAAAAGATGGCTTAGAGGCTTCCAAGGCAGTTTTTGAAGGAGCAACGTCAAGATTAAGACCTGTACTTATGACAGCAATTACATCTGCATTAGGATTAATCCCAATGCTAATGTCAAATGGTGTAGGTGCTGAAATCCAGCGCCCACTTGCCAGTGTTATTGTAGGTGGCTTGGTAACGGCCACGCTGTTAACACTGTTTGTATTACCTGTTTTATATCGCTGGTTTTCAAGGAAAAAAATTGAGGAGTTGTCTCGTTAACTAAGATAGCCTAACTTAGATTATTCCGTATTAGGTACGTAGCTGATGCGGAATAATTTTATAATGTTAAGTGGTAAGAGATGGGTCATTGTCTTGCAGGAAAAATAGATGGTTTGAATAACTGCTATAGTAAAGAAGCTATTTTATTATTCAGCTCTTTAGCTTGTGCGTGATTTAAATTATTTGCTGACTTATTTTGACCAATAGTTTAAGTGACACTTACAGCCTCGTTAGAGGTTTGTTCGATATCTTTTGTGGTTTTTGCTCCATTATCTTTATGCAAGCGTTCAATACCAATACGAGAGATATTGACCGAATCACTAGTAAGTACGTTAAGATTTGATTTCGTTACGGTATTTAAAAACGGCAGAACACTACTAGCGAAATTAACATTCGCTATATCTGTATTGATAGTCAATGGGTTCATAATCAACATTACGCATTTCCCCTAGTGTCCAATTAAAGTACCTAGTTTGGGAAATCGCCATTTTCTGTATGAGATAACAACACTTGTGATCAGGGAAGAACAAGCTTTTAATGGGCACTTCAGCTTTAAGCTCATTATTTGTGTATATTAGGTAATAGTAGAGGGCGAACTTCTTCCATATTGTTTTGATTAACCAGCACAGCATGAAAGCTCAGAAACATCTTTATTAAAGGTTTGAGCACACAGCTTTAACCCTTCAACCATAGTTAGGTATGGAAACAATTGGTTTGCCAAATCTGTAACGGTCATTCGATTGCTAATAGCTAATGCAGCACTTTGTATTAACTCTCCACCTTCATGCGCTAATATCTGTGCCCCAATAATACGCTCACTTTTACTCTCAGCAACTAACTTAATAAAGCCATCAGTTTCAAAGTTAGCTAATGCCCTTGGCACGTTTTCCATATCCAAAACTCGACTAATAACATCAAGCCCTTTAGATATGGCTTGCTCTTCAGTTAAACCTACAGTTGCAACTTGTGGGTCAGTGAAAATCACAGCAGGCATGGTAGATAAATCAAGTATAGCATCACCACCTGTCATATTTATTCCTGCTCTACTTCCTGCTGCCGCTGCTACATAAACAAATTGAGGCATGTTAGAGCAATCACCTGCTGCATAGATATTCGCTATTGATGTCTCCATGCGTTTATTGACTTTGATCGCTCCATTCATTTCTGTTTCAACACCAATACTGTCCAAGCCAAGTTTACCTGTATTAGCAAAGCGACCTGTGGATATTAGTAATTTTCTGGCTGTTAATGTTCCCTCATTAGTACCTAATGAGAATAGACTTCCATCATGGCTTACATTATTAGCCTGCGTATTATCTAGGATTTTGATACCTTCATTTTCAAAGCATCCTTTAAGTTTTTCACCTAATAACGGATCTTCACAATACAATAGCGTATGTCGTGCTAACACGGTTACACGAGTCCCTAAACGAGCGTAGGCTTGAGCTATCTCTAGCGCAACAACTGAAGAGCCAATTACTATTAGGCTTTCAGGTAACTCTTGTTCGAATAGTGCTTCTGTAGAAGTCCAGTAAGGGGTATCTTCCAATCCCTTAATTGGCGGAATTGACGGAGTTGAGCCAGTGGCTATCAATATCCGATCGGCAAGTAGTTCTTCATTAGAGCCATCTGATTTTTGGATGGTCAATGTATTTTCGTTTTTAAAACTTGCATAGCCTTTAATCAAAGATAATGCCGAGTTTTTCTTTAGAATACTTTCATATTTAGCTTCACGCAGCTCCTCAACACGAGAATTTTGTTGATGAGCTAGCAGAGCACGGCTTATTTGAGGGTTATTATTCTCAAGTCCATCAAATGGGTTTCTTCGTTGTTGGTGCGCTAATTGTGCAGCACGAATTAAAATTTTTGATGGAACGCATCCTACGTTGACACAGCAGCCGCCAATAACATCTGATCCTTCAATAATTGTGACTCTAGCACCATTTTCTGCGGCTTTTATCGCACAAGCAAAGGCACCAGAGCCGCTACCAATAATTGCAACATGTAGCTGGTCGCTTTCACTCTTAGAGCAACAACTTGTTGAGCATTGATCCGAAGACATAATAATTCCTTAATTTTTTTACTGCTATTGAAATTCAGTGCCTTTGTTTTGGCTAAATGTATTAACAAGCAGTCTTATGCCAAATCTTACTTGGTAGTTCTTACTTTTGCTGGGTAGCCAATATTTGTAGACGCTAATGCAATCGCTTCAATGCTGGCCTTGTTAGGATCAAATAAAACAGTTGCTGTTTTTGCATCATAATCAACAGTAGCCTTTACAACACCATCCACTTTTTCCATCGCCTTACGTATAGTTATATTGCACATCTTGCAGGTCATTTTCTCAATCGAGAAAACTTTTGTAGACATTTCTTGAGTAGCTACATTACTGGTAGCTTCTGTGACAGTTGTTGCTACAGCATTGCCAAACATAAATATTGAGCTTAATAGTATTGAAACGTTAACTAGTTTTTTCATTGTTGTGCCTCTTTTTAATATCTGTTTAAAATTAACTGGATTTGTTAAATCGTATTCTCATCAGTCAGTTTTTGTTGATCACTTTTCTATTAAGTAATAATGTAATCTGCGTAATAGGGAAAGCTCATCATCACGATAAGAATTATGCTTACAAGCCAAAATATAATGCGCTGATTCTTCAATACTTTAGGGTTTTCGCAAACTGAACCTTCCTCACATTTTTGAGGAACTATATATAATTTATAAAAAACTACGCCTAAAACAATAAGGGTAATCGCGGTAAAGTACCCGCTATAAGGTTCCATTGCAGTGAGGTTACCTACCCAAGCACCACCCAAGCCAAGTGATAGCAATAACAGAGGTCCAATACAGCATGCAGACGCGCCTAAACCAGCGACAATTGCTAATAGTAAAGAACGATTTGGAGTTGAAGAACTAGACATAATTAAATCTCATATAAGGTTAATATAAGATAGTTTACACTCTGGGGTATGGCACAGAGTCAAGAGCTTAATAAATAATTTTATGAGAAAGGTAGAAGTGTTATTTTTCTAAAAAGCCTTTTTGAGATAATCCATCGATGAAGCCACAGTGACTAGTATCATCAGTATGACAAGTTGATATTAAGTCATCCAATGCAGCTTGAATCGTGAGCAAGCCAGCGATTTTCTGTTGGATTTCGTTCCGTTTTTCTTTTGCTAAGCTTTGAACATCACCACAATGTTGATCACCTAAAGTTAACAACTGCTTTATTTCCTCTAACGAAAACCCAAGCTGTTGAGCACGCTTTACGAATCGAATTCGATCTACACTTGTATCAGGGTAGTGACGAAAACCGCCTAACGGCTTTTCAGGTTCGACAATTAAGCCTTTGCGTTGATAATGCCTTATTGTCTCAATATTTACATTAGCGGCTTTTGCGAGTCGGCCAATGGTTAATGGTGGATTGTTTTTAGTCATTTATACTGCCTTTAAATTAGTTTGTATTTATAGTGCAGAATTGAAAAAGGTATTTAGTAGTAAACGTACTATAAACTGTTTTTCATATTACCAAAAGTGGGATTTAGTTTAATAATAGGCAAGTCTTTGTGTGCTTGGTCATGTGGAGTCAGGCCACATCAAAGAGTTCAGCAATCACGATTATGAACGAAATGGATTTACTTTGAATAGATAGTAAATTCGCGTAGCGAATGTGTACCAATAATACTTACTCGTCAAAAAGGCTTTCGAAAAAATTATCTATTCCGCTTGGCCAAAGCCAAGAAATGTTGTCCTATGTTGTTTATGGCTGTGATAGTTATGAACAGTTAATTTCATTGCTGAAGTCTGACTCCTTTGAAAATCAAAATCTGATATTGCCGGCTTTACACTCAAATGCGGAACTCTTCCTGTTAAAAATCCTCAATACTGATATGAATAATATTTTATCTCGTTTCAGTGAAAAGGTTAAAAATATTGAAACAAATGAAAATATTGTGATTGAAATATTTGGAATTGAACCAACTGATTTCAAAAGAAAAATAAAATAAAATCCTTTGTAATTATACAGATACGTATAATCCAACCCGGTTTACAACTACGTTTTACTCATATATATTTGCATCAAGGCTGTACGGACAGCCTATGCCTACACATATTTAAATAATAGTTAAATATGAACGATGAAGCGGAGCATCCGTCATAATTTGGTTAATTCATAAAATAAACATGGCGTTTGTAGGCTGTTGTTTATTTAGTTAAATAATGGATAACTAAATGATCACACCAATTCAATTAACTTATAAAATAAATCTACAATCAAAGTTTTTAGAAAAGTATCTAAATTTACCAGCAGGTTTTGGTAATGAGCCGCTTGCCAAAGCAATTTATAAATGTTTTAACTACGATGACTTATGCTCAACTGTATCAGATTTAGGTGAAAAGGTTCCTAGTTCATTTATTTCTGAATATAGTACTCTAAAATTTTTGCTCATTTGTGAAGTTCCTGATGAAAATCTTATCGAAGAGCTGCACCAAGAAATAGAGAGTATGGCTTTTCGATTAGAAAAGCTGGTAATAATAAATATTTGTCGTATCCAACTAATTTCTCTTTTATATAAGCTTTTTGGTCTTGAGTATGAATCAAAATATATAGTCGAAGCTGATGATATTGATTTGGATTGGCAACCATGTTTCCAGACATTGGAAGACAATAGCGGAGTGCTGTTTTCTGATTTCAATATTAATAAAACACCATTTAGGTTGATTGCGACAAAGCTATATTTAGGGGAAGTTTCAATTGAAGATTATGCTGAGGTTGTAAAAAAGACAATAAAACAGTGTGCTCACGTTGCTTATGAAGACTTCGAAGAGCATATATCTTGGCATATCAATTGTTCATCAATCTTCTTACCATTTGGCAGTAAAAATAGTGATGAGTCACCTCATTACTACAAAATTAATGGTGAACAATATATTGTCTATGGTTTTCCACTTTCCCCGATAATTTCAACTGATTCAGACCATGAACTAGAAGAGATTACGGTCCTCGTTAAAGATACAAGTGAAAAGCAGGTTTTTACGTTAAATTTTGAATATCAAAAATTAACTCTAGAATGTTTATTGTTAGATAAAAAGTGTGATGGTGATGTTAACCACTCAGAATTTAGTCAACAAGTTAAAAATGGACTTTTTGATCATAAAGAAGCTTGTGGTTTTCCTTTGGTATTTAACAAGAATTTTTATTACTTGTGGATCAGACCCTACAGAAATGTTGATTTCTTGGAGAATGCACTATGAAAACATTTATAAAAGAAGCAACGATTTTATCTGTTTATGATTTTCATGAAAATGAAAAAGTTTTCATAGGGGACACAATATATGGGGTTGTTACACAAGATGAGACTGAGCAACTTCCACCTGAGTACCGAGTGATATCAACTACAATTGAGAAACAAAGTGATTTGGAATTTGTGACCAAAAAAGGTGCTGTTTTTGTTGCAAGTGATGAGCCTAATAGTTTTGAATTGAGGTTATATGAGTTTGTGACCATGCGTGAGTTTTTGCTTTCACCAGAGGAGCTTCTTGAATTACGAGAAAGATACGCTCTAGAAGAAGGAAGTTCACATTAGCGGTAATGATTACAAGGATGTAATTATACTTTGAATGGTCACTTGATTTTATTAAACTATTTATTCTTAAGTTAATAATAAGTTCTATAGTTTCAGGTGAGTACTTCTAATTGAAATTGTTAATAACGGCGTTTTTCAAGGCAGTTGTCGCCTAAATTGTTAAGCAGCTTCTTTATATTGCTCTGGATTTAACTCCACAGAGCCTATTGGCTGCCAGTTTCTTTCTTCTTTTGACCATCGCTCAGGATGCTCATTTCTTTTTTTCTGATACAACACTTTTCGTTTCGCTAGTATTTCAACATCAAGACCATCGTGTCTTTGATTTGGCGTGACAAACTTGATCCTGCTATGGCGATGTTCATTGTTGTACCAATCAACAAACTTTTTAACCCATTGTCGGGCTTCATCTAAAGATTTAAAACCTTCAGAAGGCCAGCGCGGGTGATACTTAACCGTTCTAAATAGCGATTCAGAGTACGGATTATCATTACTTACCCTTGGGCGACTTCGTGAGGTAACAACACCTAAATCATACATTTTAGCTCGCATTGTTAGGCTCTTCATCGGCGCACCATTATCTGAGTGCAATACTAAGTCTGTTTTTAAGCATTTTTCGCTCCATACACTACGTTCAAGTAGCTCAGCTGCTTGCTCACCTGTTTCGTTATGGTGTACTTCCCAACCAACCACTTTACGGCTGTAGATATCTTCTATCATGTACAGGTAATAGTGTTGTCCTATCACGGTTGTCGGCATATAGCTGATATCCCAACTCCAAACCTCATTCGCTTTTTTAGCGGTATAACTTGTTGGCTTTTTATGACCATTTCTTGGCTTCGCTTTACCTCGATGGTGAAGCATGCCTTCAGCTTTTAATATGCGATAAAAACTCGACTCAGATGCAATGTACTCACCTCTATCAGCTAATATCGGTACTATTTGGCTTGGTGGTAATGAAGCAAACTCTTGTACATTACAAACATCAATAACAGCTTGTCGCTCTTGTGCGCTTAGCTTATTCAGTGGCTCTGGCCTAATGGCTGTTGGTCTTTTATCTTCACCAATAGCACCATCAATACACCAACGCTGTAACGTTCTTGTTGATAAGCCAATAACCTCACAGGCTTTATCTTGTCTCGCGCCTGACGCCATTGCTGTGCTAATCAACTTTGCATGTTTTCGCCTATCGGTCAGCGGTATTAACTGTCCTCTTTTTCCTTCCAATAGGCATCGTACTTTTTTCCTAATACGAGCAATGCAGCGGTTTCGGCTAAAGCTTTTTCTTTTCTGCGCAGCTCTCGCTCTAATTCTTTAATGCGTTTCTTGTCAGCTTTTTGTTCAGGTGTTTGCTTTACTCTTTTACTGGGCTTTGTTGTGCTGCCTGCGATGAAAGCTTGTTTCCAGGCTTTTATTTGCTCGGGATACAAGCCTTTAACTCGACAATATTCACTTAACTCAATTTCCGATAATGTGGATGTTTCGAGTACAACCGCAAACTTCTCTTCGCTTGACCACTTATCTGACGAACTAACTTTTGACACTTTTAAACCTGAGGTGTTGAATTGCTTTTGCCAACTATACAGGGTTGAAAGATTAATGCCTTCTTGCTCTGCAAACTTTCTAACTGACGAACCACTCTGACTTAGTTTATTTAATATTGCTTCTTTAAATTGGCGTGAATGCCTTTGGTAATGCACTGTTGTTAACTTACCGCTCCCTGTTTATTTACTAAATTAATTGAGGCGACAACAATCCTGACACAGGGGGATAAACTTGAAGTGAAAAAGTATATTCCATCCCAATTATTTTCAAAAAACGAAAATAATACTAATCACCCATTCTTTGAGTTCTCCTTGCGAATGTTCTTATATATTATCGTCTTATTTGGCGTTTATATAGGGGTTTTATTAGTGCTGATTGCTAGTGATAATTCTGGTACGTCCTATGCCGAAAAATTCATTGAACGCACAGGAAATGGTGACTTTAAAATGAAAATCGTTCAATTTAAAAATAATGCAGATGATTACACCGGGTTTTCGGTTATTTGTAATGATAGGCAATGTTCATATTTCAAAGGTGGGCAATCGACTGTTATTAATAATAGAGATGTTTTGATGATTACATCATCAGGGAAATTATAAACATAATCTATGATCATAAAATTTAGTTTGCTCAGTTTACCTTAAGGTTTACATTTTATAGTTACATCATAAAGTATAAAGAGGACTTTGTGATGCAACCTATATCTTATGATCTCAATAGAGAAAACAATCTAGAAAATAATCAGGCAAAACCTGCTTTAGTTAATAAGTCCAATAAACGTTCAAAAGAAAACTCTGAAAGACTTAATCAGTGCTCGCTAGACATGGAAGTCTTCTCCATTGGTGATGTTAATCGCCAAAAGGTTGAGTTATTCATCAAAAAGGGTTTTTTTAAAGCTTATAATGCAGATATATCCGTTAATTCTCCATGGGTTTTAGCTATTCAGAATGGGCAATTTAAAGCAGCCCTAGGGATAAGAAGTGCTGTAGAACCTTTATTCATAGAGCAATATTTAGACACACCAATAGAAAATATCATATCGAATATGTCCTGTAATATATCTCGTGGTGAAATAGCTGAAATTGGGAATTTATATAGTAACGCTAAGCGTTTTACTTTGCCTTTATTTTTGGTTACAGCCGTATCTTTATTTTGTAACGATTACAGGTATATGGTTTTTTCAGGTACTGAGCATGTTTTAAAGTTAATAAAAAATATTGGGATCGAGTTTGCATTCATTGTCAATGCTGATAAAAATAAACTTACTCCTTCAAATGATGACTGGGGAACATACTATGAATCTCAGCCCAAAGTTGTATCAATATCATTAGCAAGTGTTATAAATTTCATTGAAAGCAATGAAATTTATAGTGCTATGTTTACTGCACTAACCCCTAAAATAATTCAAACAACAGCTAGTTTACGAGGAGTGATTTGATGAAAGAATTACTCCATAGCGTTAGAAGTGAAGAGGTAGCGATTGAATCTAGTACTGAATCAATTTCTTATAAATGCTTATTTGATAGGGTGAATGAACTCGGTATTTGGTTAAAGGCACAAAATGTATCTTCAGTTTGTATTTATGCACAAAATTCGATTGATTGGATTATCGTTGATCTAGCATGTCAGCAATCTGAGGTGGTCTTTACACCTATCCCTTTATTTTTTACTGATATTCAATTTAATAGCCTTATACAATCGGTAAAACCAAATATAATTTTTAGTGATAACATTTTACCCTTTGAGAATGGCGATTCATCACATAATTTATTTTTACAACATTATAAGTTATCACAAGGCGAACGGGTTGAAGCCCCCTCTGGCACATCTAAAATCACCTATACATCTGGTTCTACGGGGCAACCTAAGGGCGTGTGCTTAAGTAAAGCTAACCAATATAAAGTCGCATCATCTTTAGTTAATGCTATTGGTTTAACAAAACCTCGTCATTTATGTTTACTACCTTTTCCTACATTGCTAGAAAATATTGCAGGCATATATAGCCCTTTAATTTCTGGGGGCACAGTTATTGTTTTAAGTGATAAAGAAAGAGGCTTTCAGGGGAGTAGGTTAATAAACCCCGCACAGTTATTTTCTTGTATCAGCGATTATCAACCAGACTCGTTAATATTAGTTCCTGAACTTTTGCAGGTTTTGATTATGGGCGTTGATCAAGGCTGGACCCCGCCTAAATCACTGAAATTTATAGCCGTTGGTGGTAGTAAAGTTGCTGAGGTATTGATTGCAAAAGCGAGAGAATGCCAATTACCCGTTTATCAAGGTTATGGCTTGTCAGAATGTGGCTCTGTGGTGAGCTTATGCACACCCAAACATGACACTCGAAATAGTGCAGGATGTCTATTACCTCACTTAACAGCATGTGTTGAAAATGGGGAGCTTGTGGTCACTGGAAATACCTTTTTAGGATATTTAGAAAATAAGAATTCTTGGTATCCAAGAACCGTCCATACAGGAGATATAGCAACGATTAAAGATAATACTATTTTCATCAATGGCAGATTAAAAAATATCATTATTAACTCCTTCGGGCGAAATATCTCCCCTGAATGGGTTGAGTCTGAAATGCTTTCTACAGGGTATTTCAACCAAGCGGTTGTTTTGGGTGAAGGTAAGCCATTTTGTTTGGCAATTGTTTATTCAAATAGTCCAAACGCATCACCAGAGCTAACACAAAATATTATTGAACAGATCAATGACTCTCTTCCCGATTATGCACAAATCAAAGCATTCATAAATCTTGAAAAACCACTGGAGTTTGAAAAAGGCTTGCTGACTTCAAATGGACGACCTAAAAGAGTGGAAATACTTAATCACTTTCAATCTCAAATTGAAAATACATATATAAACACATTAATTGCATAGGATTATTATATGAACCTTTATCAACGACTATTAACTGAAACTACGCAAGAGCGAGATTACCTATTATCAGCACCTATTATCAAAAGATGTTTTGAAGGAGATATAGAGTTAAGTGATTATGTCGCATTTTTAACACAAGCATATCATCACGTTAAACATACTGTGCCATTGCTAATGTCTGTAGGAGCTAACTTACCTGAAAGTAAAGAATGGTTAAGAGAAGCGGTTGCCGAATATATTGAAGAAGAGTTAGGTCATCAAGAGTGGATTCTTAATGATATTGAAAACTGTGGATTTGATAAAGAGCTAGTCAGGCTAGGTAAGCCAAGCTTCGCCACTGAATTAATGGTTTCATATGCTTATGATACGGTAAATCGAATAAATCCATTGGGCTTTTTCGGCATGGTTCATGTACTTGAAGGAACTAGCATTGCTATGGCTGATAGTGCTGCTGAAAACATAAAACAGGCACTAGATTTACCTGTTAAGGCATTTAGTTATCTTAGGTCTCATGGCTCATTAGATATTGAGCATGTAAAGTTTTTTGAAGGATTGATGGAAAAAATCACTGATAAAAATGAGCAAGATCTTATTGTAGAAAGCGCTAAGAAATTCTTCCACTTGTATGGAGATATGTTTAGAACGTTAAACATTTCTCCTGCGAAAGAATGCGCAGCATAAGGAACTTATTATGAATGAGAAAAAGCTTTGCTTAGTTACAGGTGCCTCTGGGGGTATTGGTCGGGCTATTTCACAAGAGCTGGCTCGTGCAGGATATACCGTTATTCTACAAGGTAGAGATCTCGATAAACTAATAGAGATAAGGGAGGAGTTAAGGCATAACTCACACATTGTTTTAGGTGAACTCACCAATGAAAAAGATCGCACTAGAATTCTTAATGAATCGTTTGAGTATGGTGATATTGAACTATTAGTTAATAATGCTGGGATTTCATGCTTTTCTAGTTTTACTGATTCAGACAAAGCTGCTTTAGTTGATTTGATGGAGGTGAACTTATTATCCCCCATGTTGTTTACCCATGAATTTTTAAGCCGCCTGACTATAACTAATCTAAATAAACAAAAAGTTAATGAATTCAATGCAACAGTAATCAATGTAGGGTCAGCTTTCGGCTCAATAGGTTACCCCGGTTTTAGTTTATATTGTGCGAGTAAATTTGGACTTCGTGGGTTTAGCGAGTCTCTTAGTCGAGAACTAGCCGACTCAAACATTAGAGTGGCTTATTTTGCACCAAGGGCAACCAATACCAATATTAACAGTGTAAAAGTTGATGATATGAATAAAGCGCTAGGAAATGCAAGTGACTCTCCTGAGTTTGTAGCGAAGCAATTTATGGTATTACTTAACAGTAAGAAATCTCGAAAATTCGTTGGTTGGCCAGAAAAAGTTTTTTCACGTTTAAATGGCGCTTTTCCAGAAGTTGTAGATAAGGCAATAGGCTCAAAACTGAACAAAATTAAACGCTTTATCAATCAAGATAAAAATGAAAAGCCAATACTTAATGTGTCTTTAGTAGAGGAGAAATGAAGGTGAGAAATATTAAAAAGGTATTCTTAATCGTAATAGGTACTTTAGTGTCATTTGTATCTCTGGCAAATAATGTTCATGAGTTCGAGGGTAAATTATTAAATTTACAACATGACTGGGCAAACGCAAATTACATGCTCAAAGGTGATTTACAAGAAAACTCGTTTGATGAACTTATTATTCAAGCAGAAGGACTTGTAAGTGATTACCCTAAACGTGCAGAGACTTGGATTTGGCAAGGAATTATACAGTCAAGTTATGCGGGAGCTAAAGGTGGTTTAGGTGCACTTTCATTGGCAAAAAAAGCAAAGAAATCTTTTGAAAAAGCACTTGGTATTGATGATGGTGCGCTAAATGGTTCGGCTTTTACAAGCCTGGGAACACTTTACCACAAAGCACCGGGTTGGCCGATAGCCTTTGGTGATGATGATGATGCACAAGAGTTTTTAAAGAAAGCGGTAGCGATGAACCCTGAAGGTATTGATCCTAACTATTTTTATGGTGAATTCCTTTACGATGAAGGTGAATATGAAATGTCATATGAATATCTTCATAAAGCCCAAAAGGCACCCGCCAGAAAAGCTAGGCCAATTGCTGATAAATATAGACAAAATGAAATACAAGTTTTACTCACGAAGGTAGAAAAAAAATTAGCCTCTAAAAGACATTAATTATCTAGTAATTCTAATTGTTAAAGTTTCCTTAAGAAAGCCTTAAGGAAACTTTTTTAGACTTAGGGTAGTAATTAATTAAATTAGGCTATTTAAATGAAAACTATTGCAATCGTTATGACAGCATTAATATTGTTTATAACCCATGCACAAGCTAAAGATAGTACTTCATTGCAATACAAGGACGTTATCAAACAATACAAAGGTGATGTGATTTATTTAGATTTTTGGGCGTCATGGTGCACGCCATGTCGAAAATCGTTTCCTTGGATGAATAAAATACAGCAAAAGTATGCTGATAAAAACTTCAAAGTCATTAGTGTTAATCTGGACGCAGAGCCAAACCTTGCTAAGCAGTTTCTAGCTAGCACTCCTGCCAACTTTACTATTTTATATGATCCTGACGGAAGTCTTGCAGAAGAGCTTCAGCTCAAAGGTATGCCAAGTAGTTTCATCATTAATGCAGAAGGCAAAATTGTTAGTGCTCATGTAGGCTTTACGGATAAGAAAAAAGTAAATTATGAACAAGAAATTGAGCAGTTATTGTAAGGAGTTACCATGTTAATTGTTAATAGATATAAAGTTTTAGTTGCGCTTAGCCTTGTGTGTAGTGTTGTTGGGATGAGTGGTTGTTCTAGTCTAGGTGTAGAGCCTTGGGAAAGGGATTTATTGGCTAAGAAAGAAATGGCGCTTACAAGTGCTCCTATCGATGCATCGTTAGATGATCATATTTATTTTAGTAAAGAAGCCACAAGCGGTGGTCGTAGTTTTGGTGGTGGAGGTTGCGGATGCAATTAAAAGCGAAGAAAACTAATCTAAAAGCGATGCTGACCACGGCAAGTTGTGCTTTGTTAGGAAGTACAGCTAATGTCTCTGCACAAGAGACTTGGCAGTTTGATACCGCAATAATGCATTATGCAGAAGTTGATCGCGTTTCGGCCACAGAAGCGATAATCGCAGGGACAAAAACATTTAATAATGATGAAGTACTCAGCTTAAAATTAACTATTGATGCGCTAACGGGAGCATCACCCAATGGCGCTACTGCTCAACCAACCCCACAAACATTTACAAGGCCGTCAGGTAATGGTCAATATAACGTTAAAGCTGGTGATACACCGTTAGATGATACCTTTCATGATACGCGGGTTCAGTTAACGGGACAATGGACGCAACCTTTGTTAAAAGACTATACCGTGAGTGTCGGTGGTAATTTTTCTAAAGAATATGACTATATGTCAGCATCATTAAATGGCAATGTAGCGAGAGACTTTAATAAAAAGAACACTACGCTATCTGCGGGTATGGCTTACGCTTACGATGTTATCGAACCTGAAGGCGGTATTCCAAAACCTTTATCTGAGATGGTCGTAGGTGATTCTAATGATCCAAACTTCAATGATGACTTTAATAAAACACGAATAGCCAGTGACGAGTCAAAATCTACCATTGATTTATTATTTGGTGTAACCCAAGTTATTAATCGACAAATGATAGTGCAATTAAATTATTCCTATTCAACAGTAAGTGGTTACATGACTGATCCGTTCAAAATAATCAGTTCGGTCAATAAAAACGGGGAATCTCAAGCCTACTTGTATGAGAATAGACCTGATGAAAGAACCAAGCATGCTTTTTTTGGGCAAACCAAGTATCACTTTGACAGCGGTATACTTGATGCTAGTTATCGATATATGACAGATGATTGGCAGATAGATTCTCATACGTTTGATTTTAGGTACTTGATCCCCTTTACTAATGGACATTTTATCGAACCGCATTTTCGTATGTATACTCAAAGTGCAGCAGAGTTTTATCAGCCCTTCATAGCGCAAGATGAAGCAAAACCGAATTTTGTTAGTGCTGATTATCGCATTGGAGAGCTAGACACCTACACTGTAGGTCTAAAATACGGCATGCCATTGGGCGATGGAAACAATTTATCTTTTAGATTGGAGTATTATCATCAAACCCCTAAAGATAATGGTACGCAAGCTATTGGAGTATTAAAAGAAGTTGAGTTATATGAACAAGTTGATGCTATTATTGCTCAAGTAACTTATTCATTTTAATTGGTTTTATGTCAAATATGGTCAAAGGGGACAGAGTTGTCAAGTGTTTAGCTAGAAAAGGAGGATTTACACTTTCCTTCTTTTCTATGGCAAGCTTGTGTGAAGTATTAATAGATACAGATAACGAAGCATTAGCTACAGAGTTAGGGCTTATTGCGGCAAATGAAGCTTGGCGAATTGAAGATAAGTATTCTCGATACGACAGCAAGAGCCTTTGCTCTGAAATTAACAGCAAAGCAGGGCAAGTTGTTGAAATTGATGAGGAGACTTTTAACTTATTTGAATTTGCCAGCCAGTGTTATGAAATGAGTGAAGGGACTTTTGATATTACCTCAGGAATATTGCGAAAAGTATGGCACTTCGATGGCAGTGACAATGTACCGAGTGAAAAAAGTGTTGAAGCACTGCTTCAGTTAGTGGGATGGGATAAAGTCAGTTACTCAGCTAACTCGTTTTTGATGAAAAAGGGAATGGAAATTGATTTTGGTGGTTTAGGCAAAGAATACGCGGTTGACCGCGCAGTCTTATTGATAAGTCAAAGGTCTAATGCTCCTTTTCTCGTGAATTATGGTGGCGATTTGGCTGTTCATGGCACTAGAATAAATGATGAACCTTGGCAAGTCGGTATTGAACACCCATCTTTTGATGCAAGTCAATCAACCCTTGTTACATTAAGAACAGGGGCCGTAGCAACAAGTGGTGATGCAAACAGATTTTTGTTGAAAGATAATCATCGATATAGTCATATTCTAGATGTTGTAACAGGTTGGCCTGTAAAGAACCCTCCCAATTCAATAACGGTAGCGGCTCCACAATGTATACAAGCTGGTTTTTTAGCAACATTGGCGCTTATTCAAGGCGCTGATGCTGAAAATTTTCTTAAAGAACAAAATATATTACATTGGTCTATAAGATAAGTATTTACTATAGAAGGAATTGTTGAGCGATGAGGTTATTACTTATAGAAGATGATGTTCATCTTGCTAATGGTTTAAAAAAATCTTTAAGAAATGAGGGGTATAGCGCAGATGGCGTGTTAACAGGCCGAGAAGGGATTTCTGCAATTCGAACAGGTGATTTTGACTTAGCTATTCTTGACTTAGGCTTGCCAGATATTGATGGTTTAGATGTATTAAAACAAGTTAAAGATATAAAAAAGACCCTACCAGTATTGATTTTAACGGCACGAGACGGTATTGAAAACAAAGTCAAAGGGTTAGATTTAGGTGCTGATGATTATTTAGCAAAACCATTTAGTATTGAGGAGTTGTTAGCTAGGTTAAGAGTAATAGAAAGAAGACTTGGTACACACTCTTCGTCTGTAATAAAGCATAATCAGGTTGAACTAGACACCCAAGGCCACACCGTTTTTGTCAATGACATCGAAAAAAACTTTTCTCGAAGAGAATATATGATCGTTAAGTCATTGCTAGAAAATGTAGGAAGAATTCAATCGAAAGAGCAACTGGAAAGTAGGCTTTATGAGTGGGGTGAAGAAGTTGCCTCAAATACCATTGAAGTACACATTAGTAATATAAGAAAAAAACTGCCTGAAAAATTTATTAAAAATGTTCGGGGTGTAGGCTATGTTGTGAGTAAAACATAAATGAGCATACAACGATATTTACTTATTGTTATATTATCGGTTGTAACGTTGGCGTCATTCGGTGCTGCTTTACAAGGGTATAAGGCGAGTAAAACCAAACTCAATCAAGTGTTTGATGAAGAAATGCGCTCCTTTGCTATTGCCTTACTACACAGCCCAGTTAAGGAGGCATCAAGCAATGTTGTTTTACACTCTGTTTTTGCTTACCAGATATGGTTAGAAAATACATTACGCTTAAAAAGTTATAATTCTCCAGAGGGAATTATCACCAACACCGATCGCGGCTTTAGTGATAGCAGTTTCTTAGGAAAAAGGTGGCGGGTATTTGTTTTGGTTGAAAATGATACCAAGGTGATTGTTGCACAACCCATAAAGCAGCGATTTGAATCAGTTGAACAAGTGTTACTAGAAGCCATACTCCCGATTGTTTATGCTATTCCTCTTATCGGTTTATTAGTTTTTTTTGCGATAAAAAGAAGTTTAAAACCGTTAACGCTCTTATCAAACCAGCTCAAGAAAAAAAGTGCTAGTGACTTAACGCCTGTTATCGTTAAAGAAAATTCTGAAGAACTAAAACCTATCGAACAAACACTCAATAACTTACTTGAACGATTAAATAATGCTTTTGAGCGAGAAAAACGCTTATCTGGTGATGCTGCGCATGAGCTAAGAACCCCTATCAGTGTGTTAAAAATTACTGCGCATAACTTAATGATTGCCTTTGAAGGTAATCGAATTGAACGTCACCATATTGATGAACTCAATGAAAATACAGTAAGAATGGCTCATGTCATTGAGCAGATAATTGCGCTTAACAGAACAACACCAGAAAATTTTGAACAAAACAAAGTTGAATTAGATTTAAGAGCGCTGTTACAGGACGTTATTTCGGATAACTTTGAAAAAATTGAGCAATCACAACAAACTATTTCATTGAATTCAAAGCCAGTACGCATATTAGGGGACAAATTTTCGCTTGAAATATTATTCGATAACCTGGTTAAAAACGCGAATAAATACAGTGGAAAAAATACTAATATCCTTATTACTGTTGAGGAACATGTAGATAATGTACAAGTGGTCGTAGAAGATTCGGGTGCTGGTATACCCAGTGAGCAGTTAGAAGAAGTATTTCATCGGTTTTATCGAGGTAAACAGCATACTGAAACAGGCAGTGGTTTAGGGCTATCTATCGTAAAGCATGTTGTTGATTTACATAATGGCCAAATACAATTAATGACTTCTGAATTGGGTGGACTAAAGGTTGTTATCAACTTAGCTAAAACGAATTCTGTGGCGCTTAACAATGACTAAGCTTATTCGTCTTAGCTTGATGTTTGCTATATTTTGTCTGTTTGTGTCACACAACTCACAAGCGCAGACAAAAGAGTTTTATCTAACGTTAGAAAATCATGTTTTCACCCCCTCCGAATTAAAAATCCCGGCAAATAAAAAAGTAAAATTAATCATTTTTAATAAAGATAATGTAGCAGAAGAGTTTGATAGTTTTGATTTAAATAGAGAGAAAGTTTTATTCCCTAAAAGAAAAAGCACTATTTTTATCGGACCATTAAAACCAGGGAATTATGAATATTTTGGCGAGTATCACCCAAACTCTGCAAGGGGAGTGATAATAGTTGAGGTGAATCATGTTAATTAATACGATGATTTTATTTATTAAAGATTTGTTACCTATTTTTGTCTTACTTTGCTTGGTTAGTACTTGTATTACGCCAAATAGAGTTCCTCATAAAAAACTACTTTATGTTTGTTTTTCAAGTGTCGTTGGTATCTTCGCGACATTTTATTATTTACCCATGATGGGAGAGCTATTCAATGGAATGGGTATAGAAGTTATAAAAACACTTGAGTTAGTACTTGTCTATTTTTGTCTTCTAATTGGTTGTTCTTCATTATTGGCTAAAAAAATGATAACAGCACATCAAAGCAATTTAATTTTTGTTGGAGCCATTATATTTACTGTTATCAATGCAAGTGAATTTATTTTGTTTATTGATAGTTATTTGGCAAATAGCCAATCTATTAGAGATGTTGTAGCAGGTTTATCTATAGGGCTAGGTATCTGCTTGAGCTTTAGCGCTTTACTCTATTTTTCATTACATTGGTTTATAAAAAAAGAGTTTTTCACCTTACTTTACCTTGTATGGGCATTATTTTTATCGGGACAAATAAGTCAGGTGGTAAACCTTCTTCAGCAAGTGGATATTATTAAAAGCAGCGGAGCGCTTTGGGATAGTACAAAATTGGTAAAAGATAGCTCTGAGTATGGTCACCTTCTAAAAACACTCTTTGGTTATGAAGCAGGCCCATCATTGGAGTTTATTATGCTATACACAGCAAGCTTATTACTATTTATAGTGACCTTTTTTATAAAATCATCGAAAAAATAACACTATGATATTGATAGGGTTTAGGAGAATGAAAATGTGGTCTAGATTACTAGCAGTTATGTTACTTATCTCTTCAAGTGCTGCTATTGCCGATGGTATGGTCGTCGATAAAGTTTACCATCCCTATGTACTTCCTAATGAACGAGAATTTGAATGGCGATTAATGTCTAGGCAAACAGATAGTAATACCTTAATTGGCCAGAGAATAGCTTACGGTCAATCATTAAGTGAGACGGTAATGGTGGAAGGATACCTGGTAGGTGAAAAAACTAAAACAGATGATTTTGGCTTACAAGCATATGAGGTCGAAATCCGCTGGATGTTAACTGAACAAGGCGAACTCTGGGCTGATTGGGGAATGTTATTTGAAGTAGAAAAACAACATAAAAGTAATGATTGGGAAGTGACTACAGGCATTATTTTTGAAAAAGAATTTGGTCGAACTAGTCTTACAATGAACTTGTTTGGGATCTATGAGTGGGGTGAAACGATTCAAGATGAAATTGAAGTAGAGTTTAGGTTAAAATATCGTTACCGATGGAAGCCACAAATTCAACCTACAATTGAGGTTTATACAGGTGAAGATTATTTTGGCATAGGTCCTGCTTTTATGGGGATTCAGCGTTTTGATGGTCAAAAACAACTTAAATGGGAAGCAGGGTTTATAACGGAAGTTTCTAACTCAGGAAAAGATCATAGCCTGCGGGTTGCTTTAGAGTATGAGTTTTAATGGAGCCTTTTTATCACTTCTTTCCCTTAATTATTTGCTTTATTTAGTAAAGGCACTTATTAATGCCGGCTTATTTCTCACTTGAATAATCAAATTCACTCATTAAATCTTCAATGAAATGTGCCGCTAGCTCATGCCTGCCAGAATAGCCTGATTTAGAATAAATACTTGTTGCCTGACTTCGAACTGTTTTTTCTTTAACATTTCGAACAAGGGCAACTTCTTTCATCGATAAGCCCTTTATCAGTAATAAAGCAACTTCAGATTCAGACTGTGTAAGTTTCCATTGAAGGAACTGTTGCCTTATTATTGATAGCATTTCACCTGCTAGTCTGGCTGTCTTCGATTTTTCAATTATTATTTCTTTTCCTAAATATTTAACGTGTTTGATTTCAAAATATAGAACAGCAGAAATAGCGATAAAAACAATTAATTCCATAGTTATATGAAAAAAGCCATCTTTACCGCTAATTAAATCGCCTATGATATCAAAGATAAAAAAGGCCATAGCTAAAGACAATACAATCGCTGGAAAATATTTTCTATATCCCACTTTTACTCCTTATTTTAAAATATTAACGAGACCCAAATTTAAACATCTTTTTCCAAATAGGCTTTCCGCATAGCACATGGAGTACAACGGCCCCTACGTGCAAAAAAAGATATAAAGGAACTAATGTTTCACCTACTTCATGTATTTCTTCAATTAGTTCAAAAAGAGCACCTTCCACTTCAGAGCCTAACCCAAAAAGAACCATTCCTGTTAATGACATCCAAGTAAATATAAATAAGCCAAATGCTTGAGTAATACCTGCTAATCCTTGATGTTTCTCTCTTTCAGGAATATTTAAACTTAAAATGGTTCGAAAGTCTTCCAATGCAAATTTCCATTGCTCAATTGAAAAAAAAGACCATCCTCTAAAGGATAAAGCTCCAGATGTAGCACTTCCTATTAAAATACGTAAAGCTATCATTGTCGCAACGGATAAGCCCAAATAGCTATGCAGTAGGTATCCTACTGATGTTACATCTTTGTCAGTCAACTCACTAGTTAGGTAGGCTGTAATGCCAAAAAAGGCTAGCCCTAGATGAATCAGCTTTGCATACGTTGGGTATTCATATTTTTCTTCAATCATAATTGTTTCCAATAATTTTTGATTAATAAAATGTAAATATGAATGTAACGTTTAATCGTTAATAAAAAATCAGGCAAAAGTCTTAAGTGGCTTATTTTGGTTCATATGCCCAACAATTTTGGAGGCACTTTAATAGCGTTTATAGTCCCAAATAATTAAAGCCCTTTGAGGTTGTTAATTATTTTGAACATTTCAGTTATTATTCTGCTTGTATGAAATCCTCAAAGAACCATGCTGCAAACTCATGCCTTCCTTCCACCTTAGCTTTGCTATAAATTGTAGATGCTTGCTGCCTTATTGTTTTTTCTTTGGTATTTCTTACTGCACTCATTTCTTTAAAGCTTAATCCTTTTAAAAGAAGCATTGCCACTTCTTGCTCACTTAAAGTGAGTACCCAACGATCAAACTGGTTGTGAATAACTGTGCTGTATTCATGACGAGCATTTTTCATTTCCTCAGATATGTTTCTTAACTTATCATCAGAAATATTTAACTCTTTTTTTAGGCTAACGATATTTGATGTTCGAATTTTCATATCTTTAATTAAAAAAATTGCTCCAATAGCTGAAACGAGAACAATTAGGCTTTCAGAGAAAATATGCCAACCTGGAACCCCTAATGAAATATCAGTAAGTACATCAAAAAAATTCAGTACCATTATGACCAGTAAAATTAATGCCACTACACCATCTCTCATAAATCCCTCTGTTTATCAGCCTGCCGGGTAAACAACAGACATATGTACTATATAATTAAAAAACACACTTTTTGATAAAAATCGGCTTATGTCCAATGACTCTATACCAAAAAGAAGTAACAATTAGATTATCAACTAAATTAATGAATCATTTAATAATATGATGTTACTTTCAATAAAAAAAAGTTTAAGTTACTTAAACAGCCAATATACACTTTTTTTCATTTCGTTTATTGCTCTACTTCAAGCTCCTTTAGCTTTTTCTTATAATGAAATAAAAAATATTGAGTTATCAAAATTTGGAGGCTTTGAAACTAAGTTTTCAGAAATAAAGAAGGTTAGCTTTCTTGAAGGCCAAAGTGTTATTGGTGAAATGAGTGTAAAGCCAGGTGAAAACTTCTCAGTTAGTTTCCCATTTGATGTGCAACGTATTCGTTACCATATAAAAAACGGAGATTTAGTCAATAAAGGAGATACAGTCGCAACTGTTGATGGTTATGATGTTCATCACTTTATTGATGAATATGATTCTGCTCAAAAATTATTGGAAGCATCCGAGAACCATTTCCAAACTAACAAGAAGTACTTTGAAAACAAAACAATTAAAAGTTCTCAATGGGTTGAGATAACAAAGAATTACTTTAAAGTAAAATTAAACTTTGAACATATTCAACATCAAATGTCTTTTTTGCATATTGATGAAAATGAGAAAATTACGCTTATTAGTCCAAGATCAGGAATAATAAAACTAACCAGTTCATCGAATAATAGGCTAAAAGGAGATCTTGCTTTTGATGTTATAGACCCTGAAGCTATTCAAGTAAAAATATCTTTGCCATTAGTAAGTACATTGAATCTATCTCACTTACAAGTAACTTCAACGTGCTTACTAAAAATTAATAGCTTAGAAGGTCTTGCTGATAAGTATCATCAAACCTTGTGGGCTTCTCCAAGTCAGAATTCAGATTGTAGTTTAATCCTAGGTCAAATTATTAAAGTGTCACCCATACAAAATTTCGAAGGGTACAAAATTAACAAAACAGCTATTTTTGAGTTTGAAGATGTAAATTATATCGCGATAAAATTAGATAAAGAGGTTTCTGTTACCCCTGTGAATTTAGTTGGTTCAATGGGGAGTGAGTATTATTTTACAACCAATAAGAGCCTTGAAAATAAAAAAGGTTTGGTTAGTTCTGTTAGTATTTTGCAAGGTCACTTACTTAACCTAGGGGCTGATTAATGCTGAACTTATTGATCAAGTTCTCGCTAACCCAGAGACTATTTGTTTGTGTATTTATTGTAATGGCTATGATTGCTGGTGCAAAGTCATGGATGAGTATACCTATTGATGCATTTCCCGAAATCTCACCTACACAAGTGAAAATAGTACTTAAATTACCAGGAATGAATGCTGTTGAAATTGAATCTCAAGTAACACGCGTAATAGAAACCGAATTACTTGGTATACCATCACAAGAAATGCTTCGTTCTACTACTAAATATTCAATAACGGATATTACAATTGATTTTAAAGATGGAACCGATATTTATTGGGCGAGACAACAAGTCAATGAACGCTTAATGAACATACTTCCATCACTTCCTGAAAATATTAGTGGTGGTATGGCACCGATGAGTACGCCACTAAGTGAAGTGTTTATGTTCACGGTTGATAATCCAACGTTATCACTCACTGATAAAAGAGAGTTACTTGATTGGCATATCCGTCCATTACTTAGAACTGTTTCAGGTGTTGCAGATGTTAATAGTTTAGGTGGCTTTGTAAAGACTTATGAAATAGTGCCAAATATTTTATTAATGCAGCAGTACAATATTTCCTTTAACGATATTGAAAGTTCAATTTCATTACTGAATCAAAATGGGGGGATTGGTCGCCTAATAAAAGGAAATGATGCCTTGATTCTAAGAACAGAAGGGAAGTTTGAAAACATCAATTCGATAAAAGAAACGGTTATACAAATAACAGGTAATAAAGTTATCCGTCTCGGTGATATTGCAACAATCGATGAAGGTGCTTTAACACGTTATGGTGCTGTAACAAAAGATGGTGAAGAAGCTACTCAGGGTTTAATTATTGCATTAAAGAACAGTAACACAGCGCAAGTTGTTGAAGACGTAAAAAATAAATTAAATGAAATAGAGGCATCTTTACCGCAAGGTACTAAAATAAATATTTTCTATGACAGATCTAATTTAATAAATACGGCAATAACTACGATAACAAGTGCTTTAGGTCAGGCAGTGATACTTGTGATCATCCTACTGGCTATTTTCCTAGGTGATATCCGTTCATCGTTAGTTGTTTCTCTTTCACTACCTATGGCTGCTTTAGTCACCTTTATATTAATGAAGCAATTTGAATTATCTGCAAATTTAATGAGTTTAGGTGGCTTGGTTATTGCGATTGGTATGTTGGTCGATTCGTCAGTGGTTATTGTTGAAAATATAGTAAACAGGCTATCAAACAATCAACACTTACCAAGGTTGCATGTGATTTACCGAGCCTGTAAAGAAGTGGCAACACCTGTATTTTCAGGGACAATAATCATTGTTATTGTTTTCTCTCCTTTATTAATGCTGTCTGGCTTAGAAGGAAAGCTATTTAAGCCTGTTGCTCTTACTATCGTTTTTGCTATGTTAAGCGCTTTAGCCTTATCACTTACAATTATCCCAATTTTAGCCTCGTTATTATTAAAAGATGGTGCAGTAAATCAACCTAAGCTTGTTACGATATTACAACATTTTTATGTGAAAACACTATCTAAAGTGATTAATAAACCTATAGCTATGACAGTACTATCGGTAAGTGTTTTTATTTTGAGTATTGTTCTTTTTCAAGGTCTAGGAAAGAGTTTTATGCCAACTTTAGATGAGGGGGACATTATTGTTCAACTTGAAAAATCGCCAAGTATTTCATTGGCTGCATCTATAGATGTGGATGAACAAGTTGAAAAAGCATTATTAGAGAGCATCCCTGAAATAGTACAAATAGTTGCTAGAACAGGCTCAGATGAACTTGGTTTAGATCCTATGGGACTAAATGAAACAGATGTATTTATGGAGTTAGCACCAAAAGAGCAATGGAGGTTTGAAACCAAAGCAGAGCTTATTGAAGATATCAGAGCAACACTTAAACATTACCCTGGTATGAATGTTGGTTTCACTCAGCCGATTCAAATGAGAGTTTCAGAAATGTTAACGGGAGGAACAGGAGATATTTCAATTAAGATTTTTGGTAATGAAATTCACACTCTTTCTTCTTTAGCTGAAAAGATCGCAAATTTGTCAAAAGAGATAGACGGTGCATCAGATGTTCAAATGGCGCTTATTGAAGGTGGGAAATATGTAAATATAAAGCTTATTCCAGAAGTGGCTGGCCAATTTAGTTTATCCACTCAAGAGTTAAGCGATTATTTGAAATCTCAACTTGAGGGATTGCAAATATCTTCATTACTTGAGGGCAATCGTACTATTCCAATCGTTTTTAATGGAGCAAGAGATAAAGAAACAACTCAGGGCAAGCTATCATCTATACAAGCACTTAAAGAACTGTTGATACTTATGCCTGATAATACATTATTGCCGTTAGATCAAATAGCAGATATACGTTTTAAAACTGGTCCTTTGCTTATTGAAAGAGAAAAAGGAAATAGATTTGCATCGGTGAGCGTTAATATTTTAAATCGAGATGTGGTGAGTTATGTTAGTGAATTAGAGACAAAAATAAATAATAGCATTCAGCTTCCAACAGGTTATACATTATCTTTTGGTGGTGAATTTGAAAGCCAACAAAGAGCAACTAACAATTTATTGGTATTGATCCCATTGGCACTCGTTCTAATTTTCATTATTTTATTCACAACATTTAATTCATTTTCTAAATCAACCCTAATTATTGCCAATATTCCGTTCGCATTAATGGGAGGTGTCATTTCGTTATACATCAGTAAGGAGTACTTATCGGTTCCAGCATCTGTTGGGTTTATTGCATTACTTGGTGTAGCGGTTTTAAATGGCATTGTGATGGTCAGTTACTTTGAGCAAACTAAGTTATTTTCAAAAAATTTAACAAAGCGCGTTATTGATGGTGCAAATCGTAGACTTAGACCAGTTTTGATGACTGCAACAACAGCCATGTTTGGTTTAATGCCTCTGGCCTTTGCAACAGGTCCCGGAGCTGAGATTCAAAAACCATTGGCGATAGTGGTTATTGGCGGGCTAATTACATCGACAATAACAACGCTTTATTTATTACCTATTTTTTATTGTTGGTTGGAGAAAAAAGATGCATGAGCAAGTCATATTCACACTAAATGTACCAACAGAGTTAAAAGATGATGTGGTAGATATCCTAATTGAACTACCTAACATCACTGGCTTTAACTTAAAAACCATACATGGGTACAGCAAAGAGCATAGTTTTTTTGATATTTCAGAGCAGGTTGAGGGATATAGGTCATATTTTCAATTCGAAGTATTAATTACTTCAATAGATGTTAAAAAATTAAAAGAAAGTTTAAAACCAGTTTGCCAAAGTGCCAAATTAAAATATTGGCTCACCCCTATATTAGGAAGTGGTCATTTTTAACAATAGATTTAAAGGATATATAGATATGAGTATTGAAAGAGAGCAAGTTTTCATATGGAGTCGTAAAATAAGACTTTTCCACTGGATTAATGTCGTAACAATTTTATTACTCATCGTTATAGGAGTCATCATCCTCAATAGCAAAGTTGTCGGTGTGAGCACCGAGGGAAAAGTATTGTTAAAAACAATACATGTTCTCATCGGCTATGTATTTGCCATAAATCTAATAGTTAGAATTGTAGTTGGTTTTATCGGTTCTTCACATGAACGATGGAGCAATTCGTTACCATTTTATAGGGGCTTTAAAGAAGAGTTAGTAAAATTTAGCCAACATAAAAAAATGGTTTATAAGGGGCATAACCCGGCTGGAAAACTGATGGTGTTCGCATTACTTACTTTAATGTCGATTCAGATGGTTTCAGGTTTAATTATTGCCGGAACAGATATTTATTATCCTCCCTTGGGTAATTATTTTGCCCAAAACATTGCTATTGATAAAGACAAAATTCATGATATTAAACCTTATTCAAAAGTTAACGTTGATGAAGACGCATACAAAGCAATGAGAGATATTCGAAAACCTTTTATTACAGCACATCTCTACGCATTTTATGGACTGATTTTTCTTATTCCACTACATATTATTGGTGTTATTGTCGCTGAAAGAAGGGAGCGAAGTGCTTTGGTCTCATCGATGTTTAATGGATATAAATATCTCCCTAAAGAAGCAAAAGATGATTACTAGTTCAGTAGCTGTTCAATCATCAAGGTAAAGTTTTATGAAAATAATCCCTCTATTTATTTCTGCTATGACTATAGTTCTTGCAGGATGTGCTAGTCAGTCACTTGAAACAAAGATTTTAAAGCAAAACAGTCAAGCATGGGTTGTAAAGGACGCTAATACAAACTACAAGGAAAAGACCATAGCCTGAGAATTGTTTTAGATGTATTAGTTTTAATCTTTAGATTTGTTTTCATTTTGTTGCTGAACAATATGCCTCACACCAGCCCTTGAACCGCCTATTGTTGTGCTAAAACTGTAGTGAGTTAAAATACGTCATCACGCCAGTCTTCACCTAATTTACTTTCGATATACTCCCTTATCATTTGCCTCACTTTTTGAGAGGCATTCACGTCATCTAACGCACATAACTCTTCAAATGTCGCTTTCTTCTTCGGATCTATCAGGATAGTTAGTCTAGCTGTTCTCTTTTCCATATTTTACCCTATATGTTTATTTATTATAATTTGATTAACATGCGATTATAACTGAATTATATTTTAATTATATTCCAATTAAAATATAATTTCCTATTGTTAATTACACGCTGTAAACATTTTAAATAAACCACTAGAGATATACTTTGAAAAAGCTATTTACTATTTTCTTACTTTTTATATTTGCAACACCTGCTTTGGCTGCTGGGGCAGGTGATATTGCTCTAACAAACTCAATTGCAGGGTTTACCGCATTAACGATTTTTGTTATTGCCTATTTACTGGTTATTGGTGAAGATTTTATACACTTAAGAAAGTCTAAACCTGTGTTAGTCGCGGCTGGCATTATATGGTTAATTATTGGTTGGATATATACCCAACATGGCATTCCAGCGGAAGCCGAAGAAGCGTTTAATCATAATTTATTAGAATACGCACAACTGCTCTTATTTCTTCTAGTCGCCATGACTTATATCAACGCAATTGTGTACTGTTAAGCAAACATCTAATGTACAAGATTTCATGTTGCCTCCTAAGATAAAGCTGCTGGATGCTATTTTCTAATTACGAAAGCCATCTTCTAGTCCCATTGATTTCGCTTTTTCATATGCTTTATCAGGCTGAGGACCATAAGCATCTTCACGCCAAAGATCGACCATACTTGGTAGGGGTAAGCGATCTTTGACTTCAGGAAATCCACAGGAATATATTATTTTTTCTTCTTCGAGAGAAATTAACTGTTCAAATAGATCGTTATCTAGGCGAACTTTTTCAATAATATCAAATGTCTGCATGCCGTAAGTGCAAATAAACGTTTCACAAGACAATGCTTCTATAGCTAATACGTGCCAAGGATCAATTAAAAGTTCTTTTAAGTCATCGAAGCTAAGTTGTCTTAATGGCTTAGTAGCTTTAGGTTCAGGTATATAACGATCGTAGCCACCGAACAGGCCCTCACTAGCACCTGAAATTAATGAGTTACAGATCCCATCTATATATAAATTTTCATCTCTATCACGCAAGTATTCCTCTGTGAAGTATCCATAGATCACAATTAATTCATCTTGTTCATCATATGTTTTGAGCCGAGCAATATGACCTTTATCAAATGGTGTGATGCCAATTTGATCATTGTTTGTGATCACACTAATAGACTTATCCAGCCATTCATTCTCGCATGTGATTTTCACTTGAACACGACCATCTTCAAGAAAACCTACGCTTTCATGTTTAAATTGTAATTCAGTCATCATTTATCCCTTTTATATTGTTGCTAACATAGATTTGAATATTTAGTTTCTAGATTCTATTTTTTTTCTAATTGAGCAATAAGCTTTTCATGACTAGCAATTGTGGCTTGATAGTTAATAAGTGCTTTTTCATGCGATCTGGCTTGTTTTTCAATATTAGATTTAAGCTCGGTATTAAGCGTTATCTGTTGACCTAACTTATCTTTTTCTTCTGATGCTTTGATGCTGCAATTGGACAGCTCATTTCTAACTGAAGCTAATGCGGATTGCAGTTTTTCGTTATTGCTGTCAAAACTAATGAGTTGTTTTCCTGTTTTTTCTTGTTCATTTTCAAGTGTTTTAATGAGTTTCTCATTACCAGTTATTGTTGATTCTTTACTCGCTATACTTCTATTAATCTCAGCAATATTTGAATTAAGCTCCTTGTTATCAACTATTAATTGGGAGTTTTGTGACTTTATTTCATCAACCAACTGTTGATTAGATTCAAGCTTTAATTCTGATTTTGAAATGTCAGCTCTCAGTGATTCGTTTTGCTTGCTAAGCTGTTTGTTGTCGTCAATAGAAGTGGTCAGTTGTCGTCTGATTTCAATAATTATGCTTTTGTTAGATTTATGCTCTGTAGCTAAGTCAGTTTGCAGGTTACTGATTTTTTCTTCTTGCTGTTTAATTAAATTAGATTGTTCATTAACTTTGTTTTCTGAATTTTGTAAATCAGATATAGCATGATCTCGTTGTTCATTAGCATATTGAGCTTGCTCTATATATCTTGCTTCAGCATCACAATTAAAGCGGCTGATTTCATTCAAAACAGTTGAAGTAAACTCTGAAGAAAACCCTAGTTTTTTAAAATTTTCTTCTTTTTTAAGATTTTGTTCGTCAGTCCATACTTTAAAATATTTGTGAACTGTTGATCTGCTGCTTATGGTAGGCAATTCAGCTAAAACTAAGCTAACTGTTGGCTTGATTCCTTTCTTTAGAAGTTCATTGCAAACATTATTAGTTAAGTTCTGTTTATCTTCTGTGTTTAGATTTGCCATCTTTTAATTTTCCTAAGTGCTGATAGAACGAACGTTTAAATCGAACGAACAGTGTTCGTTCGGTTTGGATTGTATTTATGCCTGTGTTGGTAAATTATTATAGTGTGCTTTTCACTTTTTATAAGCGAATTTAAAAATAAAAAACATTTAAATCAAATAGATAGGTACTCGTTGTGTACTTGTTCTTCTTTGTGTAGTGAGGTATGATTACTACATGAGGTGCACTTATTCTTATAAAAAGAAAGAGTTTTATATGTATTTAATGAATAGCAAATTTATAATATTGTTGAAGATATGAGCATTACGAAGAATTCTTTTATGTGTATAAACAGAGGATATTAAATTGAAACAAAGCTCCTTTTTAGCGTGGATATTGCGAATGAACTTGATTAAGCGTTGGTCACCAATGCATTTAGTCAAAGAGGAAAATGTAGCTGAGCATAGTCATCAGGTAGCTGTTATCGCACATTTGTTGGCAACGGTTAGGAATGTATACTGTGGTGGCGATATTAATCCTGAAAGAGCAGCTACGGTAGCGCTTTATCATGAAGTGTCAGAAACTAAACTACAAGATATTAACCATGTTACAAAATATAGTACACCTGCGCTGACTGAAGAGTTTAAAAAAATAGAAGATATGGCTGAGCTAGAATGTTTAGATTCATTGCCTGTTAAGCTTCAACCATTATTTAAAGAGTTATTAGTTCAGAAAGATGTAGATGCAGAATATAAAAAATTAGTTAAAGCAGCGGATGTTATTACAGCATACTTTAAAGCATGTGATGAGCTTAAATTTCATAACCCTGAATTTATTTCTGTAAAAAATAGATTAGGGGCAAAGGTAGAAGCTTATAAAAAAGAAATGGAGGAAGTTAAAATATTTATGGATTTGTTTGAGGAAGGTTGTTTAGCCAATATAGATGATCTCTCTTAATTTGAAATTCCATTTATGAGTTATTTTTAACGTTTCAAAAAACGTATGTTAAAAATCGTATGTGAAATTGTGATTAATAATGAAGAATATTGATATTTTTCAAGTAAATTTACTCAAACATACATTTTTAGTACTAAATAGGGTGAATTGTTTCAAAAGGGGGATGTCCAATATCATGTGCTAAACATAAAGACTCAATTAAGCTGTCGTCGCTTGGTAAGATAGCGGCACTTTGCTCAGGATACTTACTGCGTATTTGCGCGATAATACCACTGCCAATTTGGGCTGCTTCTAAAGAGTGAGTTAATCTTGTACGATGAAAATCGCTTTGACCGCTGCCCATAACTTGTGTTTTTGATTGCAAACGACGAAATGCAGCAGAGTGAAGAATACGTGCTCGGTCACGTTGAAATGGGCTACGGTGGTCTTGATGTCTTTTTGCTACTCGTTCTAACCGTCTTTCTAGCCAAGGATTTTCCATGATACCTCTATTTCAATGCCAATTAACCGTATGATACAAATAGTATATTATTCTTTAGAGGAAGGTAATAAAAAATACATTAAGTTAATCAGTGCTTAGTGAAAGAAAATACTTTGAGCTCAACTGCTAATATTTCACTTCATTTAGCCGTCAAACATTTCTTATTGTTAATGATTTTTTAAATATTACAGGGAGACAAGAATGAGAAAATCAGGAGTAAACAATAAACAATAAATTTAACACTAGGCAAGCTCTTACAATATAAGGTCATGCTCTTCTCGGTGTAGGACGAAGTCCCTCGGTGCCTCGGTGGTAAAATATGTAGCTCAATATTCCCTTGGTTTTACCTCATTCAGTCCTCATTCATTTCTCCCTGTGAATGATTTTTCTAAATATTACAGGGAGACAAGAATGAGAAAATCAGGAGTAAAAATTAAATAAATCTAACACTAGGCAAGCTCTTACAATATAAGGTCATGCACTTCTCGGCGCAGGACGAAGTCCCTCGGTGCCTCGGTGGTAAAATATGTAGCTCATATTCCCTTGGTTTTAACTCATTCAGTCCTCATTCATCTCTCCCTGTGAATAATTTATCTAGATGCTACAGGGAGACAAGAATGAGAAAATCAGGAGGGGTATTAAAAAATCCAACACTAGGTAAGTTCTTACCTTATTATGTCATGAACTTCTCGGTGCCCTCTATTTATTAGCAATAAATATCGCCCGTTTTGGTGCAGGGTAGCCTTCAATAGTTTTACTATTATCATTAGGATCAAGAAAATCTTGTAATGACTCGGTATCTATCCAATCGGTTTTACGTTGCTCGTCGAGCGCCGTTATATCGGTGTTTACCACACGTATGTTACTAAAACCACAACGTTCAAGCCACGCGCACATAGCGTCACAACTGGGTAAAAACCAAACATTACGCATTTTTGCATAGCGTTCACCAGGCACTAATACGGTATTTTCATCACCATCAACCACGAGTGTTTCTAACACCAATTCACCACCTTTAACTAATTGCGCTTTAAGTTGGTAAATAAAGTCAATAGGCGAGCGACGGTGATATAAAACCCCCATAGCAAATACGGTATCGAAAGCATTAAGCTCTGGTAATTGCTCAACGCCTAAGGGGAGTAGGTTAACGTTATCGTCTTGCACAAAGTGCTGTATGGCTTGAAATTGTGATAAAAACAGTTGTGTTGGGTCAATACCAACCACAAATTCGGCACCTGCACCTCGCATACGCCACAGATGGTAACCACTTCCGCATCCAATATCTAAAACATAACGATTACGTAAATCACTTATATGTGGAGCAAGTCGATCCCATTTAAAGTCTGAGCGCCACTCGGTATCAATATGTAAGCCATGAATATGATAAGGACCTTTGCGCCAAGGTTTAAATTTTTTCAGTAAATTTTCTAAACGCTTATATTGTCCGTCATTTATATCTGACCGTTCACCGGCACTAACTGTAGTGCTAATATCAATTGAAGAAGGTGATGTTTTAGGTAACGCGGCAATAGTTTTTTGCCATTGTGCAAACTCACCATGTAAATGTTGTTCGCGCCACTGAGTAAGTTGTGCTGGCAAGGTATTAAGCCAATGGCTTAAACGATTACTGGCAATTTTTTGATAGAAATTATTAAATGAAATCATCGGCTTATTTTATCGCGATTAAAGAAAAGAAATTAAAGCATTGAAACCAGGGAGCATTATGATTGAAGCCAGCAAGTTTCAAACGATTTAAGTGAGTATCTAAGTTATCTGTTAACATAACATTTTCGAGTGCGGTACGTTTTTGGGCAATTTCTAGCTCGCTGTAACCGTTTGCACGTTTAAAGTCGTGGTGTAAGTCTATGAGTAATTCGTTGCAAACCTGATCAGGATGGGCAATTTTTTCAGACAATAGTAGCAAGCCACCGGGGTTTAAACCTTTTGCTATTTTATTTAGCAATAATTGACGTTGCTCAGGGGCAATAAATTGTAGGGTGAAATTGAGCACCACCATAGAAGCATTGTTAATTTCAATATTGAGAATATTCTCTTCTATTATTTCTACTGGTGTTTCACCTTTAAAAGCACTTACATGCATTTTACAACGCTCAACCATAGCACTTGAGCTATCAATACCTATGATGTTACAGTTTTTTGCGGTTATACCTTTACGCATAGCAATCGTTGCAGCGCCTAGTGAGCAACCAAGGTCATAAACTTGGCTGTTATCGGTGACATACTGTTGACTGAGTCGGCCTATAGTGTCGATAATAGTATTATAACCCGGCACCGAACGACTGATCATATCCGGAAAAACTTCAACCACTTGTGCGTCGAATGCAAAGTCTTTAATTTTACTTTTTTTATTAGAGAAGATTAAATCGGTATCGGATGCTTGCATGATAATAAGGCTATACTAACGTTATAAAGCGTGTATTTTACCTGATATATTCTACGATAAACAAGGTAATGTCTTTTTATGTTTTTACATTGTGGGTAATTAGCTATTTACTGGCAGCTAATGAGTCGTAAAAATTCAAAATAAAATGAGAGTTTAACTTGGTTCAAAAATATTTAACGCACCTTATCACCTGTATTGCATTAGTAACTTTAATGGCCGCTTTTACTGCAAGCGCACAAGATACCAAAAAGTCTTATCGTATTGCGATTAATCATGCCTCTGATCCTTATCATTTTATTAATGAGAGTGGCGAAGCTGATGGTATGTTGGTTGAGCTTTGGCAGTTATGGGCAAAAAAGCAAGCGGTTGCAGTAGAGTTTGTTCCTTTGAGTTCTCAAAAAGCTATTCAGCAAACGCAATCGGGTGAAGTAGATATTTATGCTGGTTTATTTCAGAACGCTGAAGTAGAAAGTCAACTTGACCTTAGTGAGGCCTTTTTTCGACAAAATAGCCACCTTTTTCTACACCGCTCTATTGCAAACATTAAAAGTATTTTGCAACTTACCCCCTACGCCATAGGGGTTTTTGACGGTTCAAGTCATGAGTTTACGCTTAAACAGAAATACCCAAATTTAACAGTAAAGTCTTTCTCTGATCGTAATGCTTTATATCAAGCTGCGTTAGCAGGAGAAATACTAATAATGGCAGGGGTAGAGAAAATATCAAAAAATTACACTGATTTTGAATTGCTTAGCCAACAATATCCTGCTTTTGCAAGGATTTCTTATGAAAATAGAAATTATAGTGCCGCTGTTGCTAGAGGGAATGAATCCTTGCTTAACTTTATACAGCAAGGCATGGAAAAAATTTCTCAGCAAGAAAAAACAGCCATTAAATCAAAATGGTTAATTGTTGAAAATACAGAAGATGTGATTACGTTATCGTATTCAAATAACCAAATGCCATTTTCTGACACTTCAAGTGATGGCATTGCACAAGGTTTTTTTATTGAACTATGGCAAATGTGGGCCAAGTCGAGTGGTTTAGATATTGAATTTGTCATGGGTGATTCAACCGAGTTTAATCAAACCAACACAAACATGGCAGATATTCACATAACCAGCATTAACAAAGAGCAGGGTCATTCAATTAACACGCTTGGGCCTGTGATTTATAGTGTTCAATATGGTTTGTTTTTCTCTAATAATGTTAATAAAGTTCTGCATATATCTGAAATTGACGATAAAAGTGTTGGTGTAGTTCGTAGCGGAAGTTTTGATTCTGATATTGAAAATAAAGTCACTCGCAGTACTATTATTTATTTTGACGATTATCAAGCAATGCTGGCAGCTGCAGAGCGTGGTGAACTTGACGTGTTAGCAGGCCAAGTTGACATGATTGAACATTATTTAATTAAATACAAATTGCAGTCAGTTTACTCAAAATTTAAAAATTATACGTTTAAACGTGATGTTCGTGCCAGGTTAAATAAAGTGAACCCTGAATTGAATAAATTAATCATTGAAGGTTTTGAAAACTTACCTTTAGAAGACTTAGCTTCTTTAGAAAAAAAATGGCATTTAGATAAGTCTTCTGGATTCTTTAATAATGAATTAACGGCTTTGGTATTAACACCTGAAGAAAGCTTATGGGTAAAAAAGCATAATACTGTTAAGTTTGGGGTAACCAAAAATTGGGTACCGGTTGAATTTATTGATAAGTATGGCGAAGTAAAAGGTATCAATCCTGATATATTTCAAATATTAAGTAAACGAGTAAATATAAACATAGAGTACGTTGTTCATGATAGTTTTAATGAATTATATCAAGCCTTACAGGCAGGTGAGGTTGATGCTATTGGCAGTGTGGTTGCCACTGCTGAGCGCAAAGAACAGGTATTATTTACCGATTCATATTGGAGTATGCCTTGGGTAATTCTTCATCCTCGCGAGCATGGAAAACAGTTAACGTTAGAAGACTTTAACGGAAAAACATTAGCTATTGCTAAAGGCTATTACTTAATTTCCATTATTAGGAAAAAATTTCCACTGATTGCCTTGAGATTAGTCGATGATAATGAGGAGGGTTTATTGGCGATACAAAAAGGTATCGTTGATGGTTTTATTGATAGCTTATCCTCAGGCACTGAGTTACTTAAAAGAGAAAGCTTAGTTAACTTATCAATGTCTGTGCTAGAAGAAGTTGACAAAAATGGTAATCATTTAGCGGTTAATAAGTCATTGCCAACATTGGTCAGCATTTTAAACAAAGCTGTTGCAAGCCTTTCAGATATCGATAGACAACAAATCTATGAAGATTGGTTCGATATTAAAATAGAAACAGGTTTAGATAAAAGTGTTGTATTGCGCGTTGCTTTACAGATTGGTGCACTTATAACCATTATTATCGTTATCATTATGATTTGGAACCGTCGTTTATATAAAGAAATTAAAAATAGAAAAAAATTAGAAGAAAAAATGCAATACATGGCCACGCACGATGATCTCACCGGCCTTGCTAACCGTGTGCTATTAAAAGATAGATTAAATAAAGCAATAACTTTTCATGAGCGGCAAAAGCTTTTAGTGGCTGTGTTATTTATTGATCTCGACGGCTTTAAAGATATTAATGACACTTATGGTCATGATGTTGGTGATGAGCTACTCATTGAAGTAGCAACACGCTTGAAAGGTTGTGTGCGTGAGTCAGATACGGTGGTGCGTTTTGGGGGAGATGAATTTGTTTTACTACTAACTGGCTTACATAATCAAAACGAAGCAGGCTATGTCGCAGATAAAGTATTAAAACTAATCCAACAGCCTATCCAACTGCCTAATGTAAGTGTAAACATTGGTTGTAGTATTGGTATTGCAATGTACCCAGAAGATGGTGACTCTAATAATGAGTTGTTAAAAATTGCAGACTCATTAATGTATAAGGTTAAAGGTGAAGGTAAAAACCATTATGCTTTTAATCGTAACAGCGATACTAAAATTTAATTCATTATATAACCACACTATTGACGCAATGTCGGGTGACTTTACCTCGCATTGCTTTATAATGTCGGCAATTTTTTATCATAATAAGTTTTAGGTGTATGCCAACATCATTATCTTATTATGTCTTATATAGCTTATTGCTATTGAATTAAGTAACGGTAAAATTAATTAATTCTATAGCTATTATTCAAATTTCAAGGTAAATACATGCGTAGTCTTTATTGTGGTGAGGTTAATGAATCTCATGTGGGTCAGGAAGTCACTCTTTGTGGTTGGGTTAATCGTCGTCGTGATTTAGGTGCGGTAATTTTCTTAGATTTACGAGACCGTGAAGGTATTGTGCAAGTTGTTTACGATCCTGACTTCCCCGATGTGCTAGAAAAAGCTAATACACTACGTAATGAATTTTGTGTGCAAGTAAAAGGCAAGGTACGCGCTCGTCCAGATGGCCAAGTCAACAAAGATATGGCGACTGGAGCGATTGAAGTATTAGGATTAGAGTTAACTATTTTAAATAAATCTGCGCCGTTACCACTAGATTCAAACCAAAAGAACTCAGAAGAGCAACGTCTAAAATATCGTTACCTTGACTTACGTCGTCCTGAAATGACTGAGCGTATGCGCTTTCGCGCTAAAGTTACCTCAGCGGTACGTTCATCATTAGAGTCTCAAGGTTTTTTAGATATCGAAACACCTATTTTAACCGCCGCAACGCCTGAAGGTGCGCGCGATTATTTAGTGCCAAGTCGTACACATAAAGGTCAATTCTTTGCATTACCGCAATCACCACAATTATTTAAACAATTGTTGATGATGTCAGGCATGGAGCGTTACTACCAAATCGTAAAATGTTTCCGTGATGAAGATTTACGTGCTGATCGCCAGCCAGAATTTACTCAAATTGATATTGAAACATCTTTTATGAGTTCAGATCAGGTAATGGAAGTTACTGAAACAATGATCCGCAGCTTATTCCAAGAACTTCTTAACGTAGATCTTGGTGAGTTTCCACGTATGCCATATTCAGAGGCAATGACACGTTTTGGCTCTGATAAACCTGATTTACGTAATCCACTTGAAATCGTTGACGTTGCCGATATTTTAAAAGATGTTGAGTTTAAAGTATTCTCTGGCCCTGCTAACGACGAAAAAGGCCGTGTTGCCGTGATTTGTGTACCAGGCGGTGCAGCTAAATTCTCTCGTAAAGGTATTGACGAATTAACTAAATTTGTTGGAATTTACGGTGCGAAAGGCATGCCATGGTTAAAAGTGAATGATATTAACGCTGGCCTTGAAGGTTTACAGTCACCTATTTTAAAATTCTTAACTGAAGATGCGGTTAAAACTTTACTAGCGCGTACTAACGCTAAAACAGGCGATATTATTTTCTTTGGCTCAGATACTTATAATGTAGTCACTGAATCATTAGGTGCGCTTCGTCTTAAAATTGGTGAAGATCTTGAGTTATTGCAAGGTGAATGGAAACCATTATGGGTTGTTGACTTCCCTATGTTTGAAGAAGTTGATGGACATATGCATGCTATTCATCACCCGTTTACTGCCCCAACAAACTTAACGGCTACCGAACTAGAAGCAAACCCAGTTGGCGCTTTGTCTGATGCTTACGATATGGTACTAAATGGCTGTGAATTAGGTGGTGGTTCTGTTCGTATTCATAATCAAGACATGCAAGCAGCTGTATTTAGAATTTTAGGTATTAGCGATGAAGAAGCACAAGAAAAATTCGGCTTCTTGCTTGAAGCATTACAATATGGTGCTCCACCACATGCAGGTTTAGCATTTGGTTTAGACCGATTAGTTATGTTGATGACTGGCGCTAGTTCAATTCGTGATGTTATGGCATTCCCGAAAACAACAACAGCAGCATGTCCATTAACTAATGCTCCAGGCCATGCAAACCCTGCACAGCTTAAAGAATTAGGTATTGCTTGTTTAGAAAAAGAATCTGATACTGACGAAAAAGCTGAATAATTTTTTATCACTTGTAACACCAACTCATGGTGAGTGTTAAATTATTAAACGCACGCATAAAGGCTTTGACTTTATCCGTGCGTTTTTTTTCAGCAGTACTTAAATTAATAGTAAAGGTAGTTAAGTGAGCATAATTTTAGGCATTGATCCAGGATCGCGCATAACCGGTTATGGCGTTATTAAGCAATCAGGACGAAACTTTACTTATTTAGGTAGTGGCTGCATTAAGGCAATTACTGCAGGCGATGATTTAAGTATGCGCTTACAAACTATATTTGCAGGAGTAAGTGAGCTAATAGTGCAATTTCAACCTGATATGTTTGCCATAGAGCAAGTATTTATGGGCGTGAATCCAGGTGGCGCTTTAAAGCTAGGGCAAGCTAGAGGCGCGGCAATTGTCGCTGCGACAAATACCGGCTTAACCGTTGCGGAATACTCTGCGAGGCAGATAAAGCAATCGGTTGTTGGTACGGGCGCCGCAGATAAATCTCAGGTGCAGCACATGGTAAAAACTATTTTAAAATTACCCGGTACTCCGCAAGCTGATGCTGCAGACGCTTTAGCTGTGGCGCTATGCCACGCACATAGTTATGACTCAATAGGCAAGCTCTCAGGCCAAGCGAGTAAAACCGTTAGAGGCCGTTTGCGCTAACAAATTGTGCTTTTGCTTACTAATCTTAACTCTGGATAAGCAGCAATTGCTCAATGCTCCCTTTTAAGCCATTATCTGCGTTAAAACGTCGATAAATAGCGCGCTATGCATCAACGCTTTGCCTTGGAAATGGCATAAAATGAAGCATTGATGATGTAAATTCGTGATGTTCACCTTGCTATAGTATTTACTTTACTACCTAAGCTTTTGATTCACTTGAGTATCAAGCACTCATTATCCAGAGTTCAGGTTAACTAAGTTCATTTGAGTGTGAAATATTTAACTATAGAAACTTTACTGTATAAATATCTAGTGGTATGGTGGCGACATAGATAATATCGAGTAAAAAGGTTAAGTTGTGATTGGACGTTTACGTGGCACATTGATAGAAAAAATGGCCCCAGAAATTTTAATAGAATGTCATGGTATTGGCTACGAAGTTACTATGCCAATGACCAGTATTTATGCATTAGGTGAAGTTAACCAAGAAGCAACGTTATACACTCATTTTGTTGTTCGTGAAGATGCTCAGTTACTCTATGGCTTTGCTAATAAAGTCGAGCGAAAACTGTTTCGTTTATTGATTAAAGTTAATGGTGTTGGTCCAAAACTTGGTCTGGCAATTTTATCTGGTATGTCTGCTGATCAATTTGTTAGTTGTGTTATACAGGACGATTTAAGTACGATTGTTAAAATTCCAGGTGTTGGTAAAAAAACCGCAGAGCGCTTGTTAATTGAGATGCGTGATAAATTAAAAGATTGGCAAACCGACAGTAGTGATGCACTTGTTCATATGATGCCAACCGATGTTAACCAAGCTAATACTTTTGTTAGCGATAATAAAGGTGATGCAATTAACGCTTTGGTCTCTTTAGGTTATAGTCAACAACAAGCAGATAAAGCCGTTAAGTCAGTATTTGAAGCTAATAAAACCAGTGAAGACTTGATCCGCAATGCTTTAAAAGCCATGTTATAAGTAATATTAAAAAGCAAAGTTAAGTTAAGCATCTAAAATTTAAAATAAATTTATAAAGTATGGCGATTAATAACCATTCGCCGTTTCCAAAGAGTAATACATGATAGAAGCAGATCGATTAATTGAACCCGTAGCTAGCCGTGAAGATGAAACGATTGATCGCGCTATTCGGCCTAAAATGTTGTCAGACTACACCTGTCTCTTATACACATCTCCGAGCCCACGAGACTCCTGAGCATCTC
>OJHG01000117.1_pt1 | contig 54260 bp, 43 predicted proteins | sample 1594761 | NCBI WGS metagenome assembly OJHG01 (sample SAMN05416786, study PRJEB24817) | seawater metagenome | isolation source: Sea water | place: Canada:Atlantic | collected 2013-07 | reverse complement strand
GCCATAACTTACTCCTGGTCTCGCTTAAGTTCTTTCAAAACCGCGAAAGGGTTTTCTCGCTCTTGTTCCGGTTCAATCTTTCCAAATGACATATCATCTTTAGACACTGAGCACTCCTCCTCTGCATGAAGGGGTACGATGGGCAAAGATAAAAGTAACTCGTCTTCAAATATCTGAAGCAGATTAACTTCTCCGTGGTCGTTGACCTCTACCGGTTCGTAAGCCTCGGGTATTGGATCTTCTTCATTTCGTTCTTCTCCCTGCACTGGAGTAAAACAAAAATCCACATCAAGTGTGGTATCAAATTCACCATTACACCGCTGGCAGAGAAGTGTTACCTGAGTGTCTAAATGACCGTGAAATACAGTAAGACCCTGCTCGTCTTTTTTGAACTGCACATCGACGTTCACATATTCACTACATCGGACAACTGCCCCACTCAATCGTTCCATATCTTCAGACACAAGAACACCCCGATAATCGGAACGTTTCATAGCGCTGCTGGTCGGTTCGACCGTATGAGGGAGTTTCACTTTCTGCATAGGGCGCGCATTCTATAGATTCCACGTCCCACTGTCAAAGATTTAATGGGCGTTTTTGTATAATAATTTAGCGATTTTGTACTTCTTTTCATAAACCGAATTTTAAGGGAATAGCCCCAAATAACAAGTAAAAAGAACATGATGTGTTTAAAATAGCGGAAGGTTGGTAAAATGGCGTATTGTCAAAACAAACCAAGTTGGCAAACGGCATTACGCTCATTTATAAAAACACGCTATATTTAAGGTAAGTTGTAATTACTCTTTATGAGTAATTTAAAGGTTTTTGGTGGTTTTTTTTGGGGTTACTCGAAAAATAAGCCAGATAAAAAGGAGTTCAGTGTTTAAGGATAAGCACAGGCTTGCGTAAGAGGACACACAACGCGTAGACCGGTTAATTAACACTTAATGTAAGATTGAGGTTTTGTAGTATGACCACACTCGTTCTAGCTTCATCATCTAAGTACCGCCAGCAATTATTGTCGAATATTGGCATTCAAGCTGAAATAAGCAAACCAGATATAGATGAGACTCCCCTACCCGACGAAACACCCCTTGCGTTGTGCAAACGTTTAGCGTTCGAAAAAGCTAAAAAGATTGCCCAACAGCAGCCAGGGAGAATTGTAATTGGAAGCGATCAAGTTGCTTCTGTCGAAGGTCCTGATGGCAAAATTATACTAGGCAAGCCGGGAACAGTTGAAAACGCCGTAGCGCAACTGAAAATGTGCCAAGGAAAATCGGTGTATTTTTATACCGCGATAAGTTTATGTAAAGCTGAAAACGACGAAGACCTACCCGACATCCTTACTAGCAATTTAGACACTATTACTCGGGCTGAAGAAACCTGTGTGTATTTTCGTAGCCATAAAGAAGCACAACTACGTGCTTACGTTGAAGCCGAAATGCCACTTGATTGTGCGGGGAGTTTCAAATGTGAAGGCATGGGGGCCTTATTGTTTGAACGTATTACCAGCCGCGACCCGAATACGTTAATAGGGCTTCCCGTTATGCTGCTACATAATATGCTAGACAAACATTTTAATATCGATTTGCTAGACCTAGCTACTGCCAAGGCCTAGCGGATGAAGATTTGCTTTGCTATTGAACGCCAAACTAGCGGAGCAAAAACTGCTGAAGTTCGCCAATGGAATGCACAATGGTTTCAGGCGCCAACGCTTCAAGGTGAACTTGTGCATGCACCCCGTAAGAAACCCCTATTCTGCGCATACCAATAGATTTTGCCATTTGCATATCGTAAGTGGTGTCGCCAATCATGACGGCATCATTCGCACTAATATTTAGCTCGTCTAAAATTTGCAGTAGCATGTCAGGTGACGGTTTAGACTGCGCATCATCAGCGCATCGTGACGCACTAAAAAAGTGGCCAGTCTCGGTTTGCGACCAGGCCCTATCAAGACCTCTTCGCGCTTTCCCTGTTGCTACAGCAAGGGTAGCTCCCTTTGCCTTTAGTGCTGATAACAAATCTTCTACACCATTAAACAACGGGCACGGCGTAGCATCATGGCTTACAAAGGCTTCTTTATAAGCCAGTACTAAGCGCTCAGCAAGGGCATCATCGTTAATACCAAATAACTGCTTAATAGCAGGTTTTAAGCTAATACCTATAATGTGACTTACCGCATCAGCACTTGGAACCGGCATGTCACAGTGTTTTGCTGCTATCTGCATACAGTTGATAATTTTATCGGCAGAGTCCATTAAGGTGCCGTCCCAATCAAAAATAACCAACTTATAGCGCATAGTTACAGCGTTCCTTCTATATAAAGAATCTATATAAATAAATAGTACTTAATTAATAAGTAAACTTACCGAATACCCTAAAAGCTTTATGACAAGGCTTTAAGGGTATTGGTTAACGTGGCATCTAACGGTGCGGTAAATTTAACCCGCTCTTCTGTGCCAGGGTGAATTAGCGAAATGCTATGTGCGTGCAAAAATAGGCGATTTAAGCCTTTTTGACGCATAGACTCATCAAACTCGGTATCACCGTATTTAGGGTCGCATGCAATAGGATGCTCAGCGTGTAAACAGTGCACTCGGATTTGATGGGTTCTACCTGTAATAGGTGAAGCCTCTACCAAAGTAGCGGTGTCGAACTTTTGCAATATGCGATAGCGGGTTTCAGATGGCTTACCATCTTCACTTACGCTCACCATGCGTTCACCCGATTGCAACACATTCTTACGAAGGGGCGCTTTTACTTTAAAGCGATTGTCAGGCCACTGCCCCGCCACTAGGGCTTGGTAGCGTTTATCCATTTTACCGGTACGCAACTGCTCATGCATATGACGAAGCGCCGAGCGTTTCTTAGCAATAAGAATACAGCCAGAGGTGTCTCTGTCTAAACGGTGTACCAATTCCATAAAGTTGGCATCGGGACGCAGTGCCCGTAAACCTTCAATAAGACCAAAACTCAAACCACTACCACCATGGACGGCAATACCTGAAGGCTTGTTAATCACTATAATGCGCTCGTCTTCAAATAATATTTGAGATTCAAGCGCTGCAATTTTATCGAGTTTTGGCGACGGTCCAGGTGTACCTTCAGAAACTCGCACTGGTGGGATACGCACCACATCATCGGCAACGAGTTTATATTCGGGTTTTACCCTGCCCTTATTTACGCGCACTTCACCTTTACGCAAAATGCGATAGATCATGCTTTTGGGCACACCCTTTAATTGGGTGCGCAAAAAATTGTCTACACGTTGCCCTGCTAAATCGGGTTCAACGGTAACGAAACGGACTGATTGTTGGGTTTGTTCTTTCATAAACTCCATTATAACGCATTGCAAAAGCAGACCGATACAGAAACTTTGATGTGCCTTAAAAATAAAACCCTTTGACTACTTTTGATACTAAACGAGCATTTAGCACAGAAAAACCGCATTATCTGGGCTTATTTACCCCTCACACCTTGCTTAAATTGAACCTTTGATGCCATAATAAAAACTGTATTTTACGCGGCCAAATCATGCCGGTGAAACACAACATTTAACATAGTGAGCATTTAGAGCAGGTTAATTCGTTACCCGTTTATTTCGCCACTTTTGTTATCCATAAGAACAGCGTCACGTTCCAATTGCATTATTCAATGAACACGCAATTTTATATCTGGAACGAGAATTATAGAGGCAACGACTACACTGCCGTTAGATAATTCAGATGCTGTTTGCGAACATAAAATAAGTTCGCCGTTTAGCTAACAGAATTGAATTGACAAACAAGCGCCAGCCTAAGAGCGGTGTTTGTTAAAAAGATAGATAGAGATAAGGGTATGTCGCTCCCGACATCCTTAAGAACAATATAAAACGCGGAACGAGTAACGAAAAACGTTACATGCCGCGTAAGTTCAAGGATAATGCGGCGTTACAACAAGGTCCCCGTACAATCGTGAGGTTGCGCGGTGAGGGTTTGTACATGTCACTTTAATTTTGTATCTGGACGGCTGTATTAAAAACAGAGTTAGATACAATGAAAAGAATGTTAATTAATGCAACTCAATTAGAAGAGTTGCGTGTTGCCCTTGTTGATGGGCAGCGGTTATACGATTTGGACATCGAAAGTCCTGGGCACGAACAGAAAAAAGCAAACATTTACAAAGGTAAAATAACCCGCGTTGAGCCAAGCCTCGAAGCGGCATTCGTAGACTACGGCGCAGATCGCCACGGTTTCCTACCTCTTAAAGAAATCGCTCGCACTTACTTCCCTAAAGGCTACCGTTTCGAAGGCCGTCCAAACATCAAAGATGTTATTAAGGAAGGCCAAGAAGTTATCATTCAAATTGATAAAGAAGAACGTGGCCAAAAAGGCGCAGCGCTTACTACTTTCTTATCGCTGGCTGGTAGCTACTTAGTATTAATGCCAAACAACCCTCGTGCTGGCGGTATTTCTCGTCGTATCGAAGGTGATGAGCGTACAGAACTTAAAGAATCTTTGAACAAACTAGACCTGCCTGATGGCATGGGCTTAATCGTTCGTACCGCTGGCGTAGGCAAATCTTACGAAGAATTAGAGTGGGATTTAAAAGTACTACTTACCCATTGGGAAGCAATTTCTAAAGTGGCTGAAGAGCGTGAAGCGCCCTTCTTAATTCACCAAGAAAGTAACGTAATTGTACGTGCAATTCGTGACTATCTACGTCGCGATATTGGTGAAATTTTAATTGATAAAACCAGCATCTACGAACAAGCGCTGCAGCACATCCAACTAGTGCGCCCTGACTTCGCTAGCCGCGTTAAGCTTTATCGTGGCGAAGTACCTTTGTTCAGTCATTATCAAATTGAAAGCCAAATTGAGTCTGCCTTCCAACGTGAAGTTCGCTTACCATCTGGTGGTTCAATTGTTATCGACCCTACTGAAGCGCTTACTTCTATTGATATTAACTCTGCCCGCGCAACAAAAGGTGGAGATATTGAAGAAACGGCATTAAATACAAACCTTGAAGCCGCTGACGAAATTGCCCGTCAACTTCGTTTACGCGACTTAGGTGGCTTGGTTGTTATCGATTTTATCGATATGACCCCAGTACGTCACCAACGTGAAGTTGAAAACCGCATGAAAGACGCGGTTCGCAGCGATCGTGCTCGCGTTCAACTAGGCCGTATTTCTCGCTTTGGCTTGCTTGAAATGTCACGTCAGCGTTTACGTCCATCATTGGGTGATTCAGCGCACCATGTGTGCCCTCGCTGTTCAGGACACGGCACCATTCGTGGTACCGAGTCATTAGCGCTGTCTATTTTGCGTATTCTTGAAGAAGAAAGCATTAAAGAAAACACAGGCCAAATTGAAGCACAGCTTCCTGTATCAGTAGCAACCTACTTGCTTAATGAAAAGCGTAAAGCAATTCAAAGCTTAGAAAAGCGTCATGGGGTTAACTTATTACTTATCCCTAACGCCAACCTTGAAACACCTCACTACCAAGTCACTCGCCGCCGTCCAGATGATATTCTAGATGACGCAAGCTACGAAGTAGAGTTAATGCCAACGGTTGAAACGGAAACTGAAACCACAACGTCAGTGCCGGTTAAGCGTGAAGAGCCAGCATTGAAAGGGCTAGTTGCGCCTACCGCGGCACCTGTTGTTGCGCCTAAAGCAGAAACACCTGAAGCTAAAGCTGAAAGCTCACCATCACTATTTGCCCGCATAGGTAAATGGTTAGGTGATGTGCTTGGTGGTGAAGACGAGAAAGCGAAAGCAGAAGCTGAAGCGAAAGAAAAAGAAAAGCAGAAGCAATCTGAAAGCCGCAATAATCGTGGTGGCAATCAGTCTCGCAATCGCAATGGTGATGATCGTCGCCGTAAGCCAAGAAAGAACACACGTCGTAACCAGCCTCAAAACAAAGATGGCGAACAAGAACAGCGTACGCCACGTTCTGAGCAGGACGACAAGCCACGCGCAAGTAACAATAAGCCTCGTAAGCCTCGTAAACCTCGTGACGAGACTCAGAAGCCTAAGCAAGACCAAAGCAGAGATAACGCGCAAGACGAAGCACCTAAGACCCAAGACAGGAAGTCTCAAGATGCTAAGCCTCAAGAAGCGCAGAAGAAACAAGAAGTGGCTGAGCGCCGCAAACGCAGAGATACTCGTCGCAGCGTACGTGTGAAAAAAGATGACAATACACAGTCAAACGAAGCACCGGCTAGCAAACCAGTTAAATCTCTTGCAGTTGATAAGCCTAAACCTGCTAAAGCAGCCCCTGCTGAAACTGAAGAGGTTAATACTTCACCAGTTCAGTCAACTGATGCACCAGCAGCTTCTGAATCAGCAGCGCCTGTAACACAAGCCTCTCAGCCAGCTGACGTTGAGTCGACCACTGAACAAGATGCTCAATCTTCTTCAGAGCAATCGAACAACGACACTGATGAAAATGGGCAAAAACATGAAAGCCGTGGCCGTTCACGTCGCTCTCCTCGTCATGTTCGTGCAGCTGGTCAGCGCCGCAAGAAGGAAGCGCAGCAGTCTAATGATGACAACATCGCCCCAGTAGGTGAACAGTCAACAGCAAACGTTGAAACTACACCGTCACAAGAAGTACCAGCTTCAACGGCTCCTGCCGCCGATACTAGTGAATCAGCACCCCCTGCGGAAGATACGCAAGCGGCTATGCCTGGTAAACTTGGGGCAGACACTGCGCACACTCAAAATGAGAATGCCCAGCCTGCTGCTGTTGATGCAAGTACCGATAATGCTGAAGCGCCTTCTGCGGCTAAAGCGGAAGACACTCAAGCCACTAAGCCTGGTGTACTAGCGCCGTCGGAAGAAAAAGCAGAACCTGCAACAACAGAAACCGCATCGGCCAAGCCAGAAGCGCCAGTAGCTGAAGTAGTTCAAGACGAAATGCAGTTCGAGCTAGCTTCGCCTAAAAGTGAAGCGGACGCACCTAAGCCAGCTAAAGCTGATGTTACTCCTGCTCCTGCCGCTGAAGATGCACCTAAACAGGTTGAAATTAACCTAGGTGAAGATTCTGCTAAAGCAGCAAGTGAACCTAAGCCTAAACCTGCGCCAAAAGCGAACCTTAAGAAAGCCAAAGCAGCGGTATCTAAGCCTATTACTACAGGTGTAGCAGCTAGCAGCCGTGGTCGTATTAATGCATCTGCGCCAATGGCAGCACCAGCATCGGTTGATGACACGTTCAATGACGTGGCGCTTACCGCTAAGTCTGACGATAGCCGCCCAGCTATTATAGTATCGGGTAGAAGCGCAGCTATTGCGAAGGCAAGTGCCGCCGCATCAGCACCAACAACACTGCCAACCAGTGTTGATGAAAACGCCTGAGCGTGACTAGCAACCCTAGTTAGTGATAGCGCTAGTCATCCTTGACTAGCGTTATTACTAGGAACTAAGGTTGTTTACACACGATAAGAAGCCGCTTAATTGCGGCTTTTTTAATGGTCATTCATATTGCTGAACAGTGGGAATAAAACGTTGGATAAAGTTAAACCCAGCTTGATTGATTGGTTAGAAAGAACCACTCAAAAAGAAGTGCGTTCCCCAGTGCTGATTCAGTCACTATGGAGTGGTTATGGCGCATGCTTTCGTGCAACCCTGTTTGATAACGCTAAGAACACTTCAATACCTGTAGTGGCCAAGTGCGTTCAACCCTCTTCACAAATTAGCCACCCAAAAGGATGGCAATCCAATACCAGTCACCTTAGAAAATGCCGATCATTTCAGGTAGAGCACTACTTTTACACCCGTTTGCAACCTAGCACTAACGCAGACTGCTTAACCCCTATGTGCTTAGCAGCCGCTAGCGGTGAAAACGATAGCAATGCACATATCTTAGTAATGGACGATCTAGATAACGCGGGATTGACAACACGTGCCACTTCGCTAAGTGTAAAACAAGCGCAATCGGTATTGCGTTGGCTGGCAGCATTTCATGCTCGCTTCATGGGTATTGTTGACACAAATGTCTGGCCCGAAGGCACTTACTGGCATTTGAGTACACGACAAGATGAATGGCAAGCGATGGTAGATGGGCCTTTAAAACGGGAAGCTAGCAGATTGTCGACCCAACTTTCATCAGCACGCTTTCAAACCTTATTACACGGTGATGCCAAGGTTGCTAACTTTTGCTTTACCCCCGACTTTACCCGATGCGGTGGTGTGGATTTTCAATACACTGGATTAGGAGTAGGAATAAAAGACGTTGCTTATTTTATTGGCAGCGCGTTAAGTGAAAGCAATCAACGAACCCACACTACTCAATGTTTGGATTACTATTTCGAGTGCCTAAGCAGCCAACTAATAGGCACAAAATACCAATCACAACATCGAGTAATAGAACGGGAGTGGCGAGCGCTATATCCTGTTGCCTGCGCTGATTTTAATCGATTTTTAGCCGGTTGGAGCCCTGACCACTGGAAGATTAACGGTGAACTGACTAGGCAAACCGATATCGCCTTAGCGACGTTAATTTAGTGCTTTGTCCAAGGCAACCAGTGTAAAGACAGCCTGAGGCTTTCAAGCACATCGTCCTCGTTTGGTTGCTGATATCCGTAAACCCGAATACCGAAAATAGCCATCATGACCGACGTGGCATACACCTCACTCAGCGCTTCACCGTATTCGCTGGCAATCGCCAGTTTGTACTGCGCTTTAGTACGGCTTAAATAGTCTCCAGCAAGCTTAGCGAGCTTAGGCTCCGTACTGGTAAGTTCTAGTTGGGTTTTAATGATAAAGCAGCTTGCGTAGTCTTTCTTCCCTCTTGCTGCCACCATGTCGGTCAGCAGCATAACAATGCCCTCACCTGTGCCATATGACATCGCAAGCTTCATTTTGTCAGCGCTACGCTGTGCGTAACGTTCCAAACTGGCAATAAACAGCTGCTCTTTATTGCCAAAACTGTTGTACAAGCTGCCCGGCTTTAACCCTGTGGTAGCGGTAACGTCTTGCATCGATGTTCCATGGTAGCCTTGCTGCCAAAACAGCATAATCGTTTTATCCAATATACTGTCTTTATCAAATTGTGCTTTAGCCATCACAGGTACCTTTCGTTCGCTTATTTCCTATTTTTTCTATTTACATCATAGCAATTTTGAACAAACACTCAAAAAGTTATTGAACCCTACTGCAATCTCCTTTATCGTTTTGAACAATCACTCAAAATATGAACGTCTATTTTTATATCATCGGTAAAACCCACTCTTATTATTCGCTCACTTATCTTGCTCATTAAAAGAGGACACCTTATGAAACGATTTATTACTGCGGTACTACTCACACTACCGTTATTTTCAAGCTATGCTCAACAACCTGCAGACAGCAACATGGAAACGGGTAAGCCGTCAGCCCCAAAAGTTATATTCTTCGATGTGAATGAAACCCTGCTAGACCTAACTGCAATGCGAAGTTCAGTGGGAGAAGCATTAGGCGGGCGTAATGAACTACTCCCTTTGTGGTTTTCAACCATGTTGCACCACTCGTTAGTAGACTCTACCACCCAACGTTTTCACACTTTCGGTGAAATTGGTGTGGCGTCATTGCTAATGGTGTCTGAGATAGAAGGTATCTCGCTTACTCAAAAACAAGCGAAAACGGCCATTGTTACCCCACTTCGCAGTTTGCCACCACACCCAGATGTACGTAGTGGTTTACAAGCGTTAAAAGACAAAGGGTATACACTGGTAAGCTTGACCAACTCTTCAAACAAGGGCGTGTATACCCAGTTTAAAAACGCTGACTTACTGGATTTTTTTGAACACCGCTTAAGTGTTGAAGATATCAACCTATACAAACCTGATCTTCGCACTTATGCATGGGCCGCTGAAAAAATGGGGGTTAAACCCGAAGATGCCATGCTTGTTGCAGCGCACGGTTGGGATATTGCAGGGGCTAAACAAGCTGGTTGGCAGGCCGCCTTTATTGCCCGCCCTGGAAAGGTATTGTATCCACTGGCTATTGCACCAGATTACAACGTAAATGACCTTAACGAATTGGTAGACATGCTACCTAAGCAACAATAATTACCGGTTATTTTAGGGCGGGTGTTTACCTGCCCTAATTAACTACCCGCCCTAATTATCTCCCCCCCTAAATACCCAGGCGATACTTGAATCAAACTACGGCTTTACGCTTCATGTCCACATGAGGTATATCATCTTCCAGATACATTTGTGATGTTTGCACAAAACCAAACTTACGATAAAACGCTAACAAATATTCTTGTGCACCAATTTCAATATCTTTATTCGGCCACAGGTTTTCACACTGTTTTATCGCCTCAGTTAACAAGCTTATACCCGCACCATTGCCTCTGAAGTCAGCATGGGTAGCCACTCTGCCAATACTTACCCCAGGATAACTCACCCCCGCAGGGATCAAACGGGCATAAGCGACTAATTTGTCGTTAGTAAAGCCCAATAAATGCCGCGTATCGCGATGTCTGTCTTTTTCATCAAGCTCAGGGTATGGGCACGTTTGTTCTACAACAAATACATCAACTCGCAGTTTCATAAGCTCGAACAACTGATGGGTATTGAGCTGACTAAATGTTAATACTTTCCAAGAAATCATAAGACTGGTTATTTACTCTTTATTTATGGGGTTATTTTTATCAAACCTGCATGAAGATAACACTAAAAAATGCACGGTTGAATCAATGAACCAAATGGAATTTGAACCGTCATAACAAATACCTGTTAGCCACGAGTGTGGCACTTCTCTTCGCAAAGGTAATTTATGTTTAATCGCAAACTCGCCCCCCTCGCGGTAGTGGCAACAGTATCGCCGTTTTTATTCGCTTGCACGTCGCAAGATTTGTACGAAGCTACGCAAGAGAACCGTCTTCAAGAGTGCCGTAAACTTTATGGCGCACAACGAGAAGAGTGCGAAGCTCAGTACCAAAAAAGCTATGACACCTACGAACGAGAAAGAAACGAAGTCATTAATGAGGGTATTAACCAGGGTAAGAAGAAGTAACGTATCAATCGCTATTCAACGTTTAGGTACAGCGCTTTTAAAAAGGGTTGTGCCGAGCTCGTATGAACAGCTCGAATGAACAACTTGTTAAACGGATTGTTGATCAACTTATTTAATATTAGCGTGAGATTAAGAATTCAAGTACACATCTTTTGCTAAGGCACTTTTGACATATTCTACGAATTTCTTCACTTTTTCTAGGTTATGACGCCCTTCAAGACTGACTACTTGTATAGGTAACTTTTCATCGTTAAATTCATCTAATACACTGACTAATTCGCCCTTCTCTATTGCATCCGCTACTTGATAAGACATCAGGCGCGTGATGCCTAGCCCAGATTTTGCGGCGCTAATTGTCGAACGATTTTGATTGCATTCAAATCTAGGCTGTAAACGGATGGCTACCGTTTTACCATTACGTTTGAAATTCCACACCGGCGGCTCCTTGAAGTCACTCGGGTACAGCAAAGTATGATGTTTTAAATCTTCCGGTGTTTTTAGGTTTGGTGCATTAGCTAAATAGTCTGGCGATGCTACCGTTACCTTTCTTACGTACCCCACAGTAGTGGCATATAAACCAGAGTCTTTCGGCTGACTAATTCTTATTGCCACATCAATTTTTGTGTCGAGTAGATCAACAATGTTGTCGTACATATAGCCATGCACATTTACTTCAGGAAAGTCTCGTAAAAACTGAGCAATGATAGGTGTAATGTAAAGCTCACCAAATAACACGGGCGCCGTTACACTCAGCGTACCCTTTGGCAATAACTGAACACCCGCAATTGCAGCTTCACTTTGTGCTATGTCTGCCAATATTCTCTGTACGTCATTAAGGTATTGTATGCCCGCTTCGGTTAATCGAATACGACGAGTTGTACGATGGAACAATCGCGTGTTCAACTGTGCTTCTAAAGTAGCGATAGCCCGCGTTACCGCCGGAGCCGACATCGACAATTGCTCGGCAGCGCTCACAAAACTGCCAAGCTTAGCTGCTTCCGCAAACACTGACATTGCTTGTATTCTATCCATACCGAGTCGCTTTACTCATTCCTAATGGGGTTTACCAACTATTCTACACTTTTATTATTTCAAATAATGAAATTATAAATTTCAAAATTGAGTAATTATTTATTTTTAGCAAGCAATCATACTCACTGCAATATAAATAAACAGGATGAGCTTATGAGACCTCCACTTCCCCCTTTTACCAAAGAAACTGCTATTGAAAAAATTCGCCTGGCTGAAGATGCTTGGAATAGTCGTTCTCCTGTGCGAGTAGCTGCAGCGTACACGGCTGATTGTCAGTGGCGAAATCGTGCTGAGTTTATTACCGGAACGGCTCAAATCGAGGCTTTTTTAACACGAAAATGGGCCAGAGAACTTAACTATAAATTGGTAAAAGCGCTGTGGGCGCATACTGAAAATCGTATTGCTGTTCGCTTTGCTTATGAATATCAAGATGCCTCAGCACAATGGTTTAGGGCTTATGGCAACGAAAACTGGGAGTTCAACCCAGAAGGCTTAATGCAGCGCCGCATTGCCAGTATTAATGACCACCCTATTAGTGACAATGAACGAAAACTGACTTGGGAAGGCGATAGCCGTCCCGATGACTTTCCAAGCCTTACAGAACTTGATTTATAAGGAGAATGTTGATGACTTCATTATCGAAAAATGCCTCAAATAGCACAATGAAAGACGCACCTATTATTCATTATCGAAACCCAAAATCTGGGCATTGTCATAAAGTGGAATTGTTTATGTCGCTGCTCGGTATTAGCTACATTAATCACGAACTTGATATGGTTAACGGCGCACACAAATCGGCAGACTTTATTACCAAGAACCCTTTCGGGCAGGTACCAGTGATTGTTGATGGTGAACACACAGTGTCAGACTCCAACGCCATTATTGTCTATTTAGCAGATACTTACGGCAGTATTTATCCTTGGATGGGGGCGACACCTATTGAAAAGGCCCGTGTACAACGCTGGCTTTCAGTGGCTTCAGGTGAACTTGCCAAAGGCCCAGCAGCACTTCGTCTTGAGTATGTATTTGGTGCCAATATTGATGTAGCCAGCGCATTAGCAATAACTGAAAACTTGCTAAAAGTGATGGAAGATACTTTAACCGACACCAAATCATACTTGGCTACCGACTCGCTGACGCTTGGGGATATTGCCATGTACAGTTACATAGCCCATGCACCTGAAGGGGGTGTTTCGTTGCAACCCTACCCCGCTATTCGCGCTTGGGTTAACCGCATTGAATCGCTCGCTAATTTCATTCCTATGGCCAGTTCTCCCATAGTGGAATGTAGGCTGTAGGATCTGTTATGAGCAGCGTTAATTCAAGTAATGCGAGTGTCTTTCATACTGAGGAATATCGCATTCAGCAACGTTTAGGCGTTGCTGAGCGTATGGATGAGCAGATGAAAGGCTTCATACGCCCTTTTATGCCAGCGCAGCACCGCGCTTTTTTTTGCAATAGCCCATTCATGATGGCTGGCCTTGTGGATAGTCAGGGGCATCCCTGGGCTATACCACTTTGGGGTGACCATACCACTGTTGACGACCACCACTATATTCAGTCGCCATCACCCACTCAGCTTTCACTTGCCTTAGACGATAATGTAACTTGGTTAATTAATGATGTCGCATTGTTAGATGGTAATACTGGCAGTAAAATTGCGCTACTTGGGTTGCAACTCAGCACTCGCCGCCGTAATAGGCTCAACGGACTAATAATGCACAATCGGGGTGGTGTTATACGCGTGCAAGTAGAGCAAAGTTATGGAAACTGCCCTCAGTATATTCACCCTCGAGGTACCTTGCACCGTGATGTGGCACCTACACTGGAAGCCAGCTTAAGCACAAATTCAAATACTCAATATGCACGTTCCAGTGCGCTAACCAGTAAAGATGCTTTGCTAATCGCTCGGGCGGATACATTTTACATTGCCTCAAGGCACCATGACTTTACCGACGACCCTCGCCACGGACTCGATGTATCGCATCGAGGCGGCAAGCCTGGCTTCATTGACGTAGATGAAAGTAGCTTGTTGTTTCCTGACTTTAGTGGGAATAAGTTTTTTAATACCCTTGGTAACATCGAATCAGATGGACGTGTTGGTTTATGCTTTGTTGATGATAGCAATGGGGATATCTTGTTCGTTAATGGCAAAGCATCCATCTTGTGGTCTCACCCAAAACTGGAAGGGTTTGCTGGCGCGGAGCGGTTTGTACAAGTATCCATTCAAGACGTTACCCGGGTTTTTAGTATTTACCCCTTCAAGCACCCTATCATTGAGCGGTCAATTCACACTGAGCATACCGGCGTGTGGTGAAATCCCCAGTGTTATAAACCACAACGCTGCACTAACTCGATGCATTTGCCACTTATTGTCGCGTGATGCCATTAACGCCAAAACGCCTCCTGTGCACTAGACAGGTTATTTACTTATCATTTTCCATTACACACCTGTACAACCTGTACATGAACACGGAATAAAACCGATATTAACCCATTACTATTAATAACTTACGCTATTTAATTGATTACAATGACTTTGAACTAAGGCGTGTTTATTGCATTGCTTTGTCTCTATCTAGCGTTGATTTTATGTAGCGTTAACTTTATGTGGCTTTGACTCTACGTAGCGTTACACATAAACCGACTTCAAACAGCGTCGTAAACGAGCTGTATTTCAGACTGAATGCGTTTTTCGCGCGTTAATCTAAAAAATAACACCGAGGCCATATGCAAGAATTCATACAAAAGATGCCAAAAGCCGAACTACATGTTCATATTGAAGGCACATTAGAGCCCGAGCTAAGCTTTGAATTAGCACAGAAAAATGCCATAAAACTGAATGCTGAAACCCCAGAGCAAATGGTGGATGCTTATAATTTTCACGACCTTCCCTCTTTTTTAGATATTTATTACGCAGGCATGAGTGTATTGGTTGAAGAAGAAGACTTTTACGCACTTACCATGGCTTACTTTGAAAAAGCAGCGGCGCAGCACATTGTATATGTGGAACTCTTTTTCGACCCACAAGCGCATACTTCCAGGGGTGTAGATTTTGATACCGTCATTGAAGGTATCTATCGAGCACAACAAGATGCAAGTAATAAACTGGGTGTGCAAAGTAATCTTATACTGTGTTTTCTTCGTGATATGTCGGCCGAGTCTGCCATGAAGCATCTAATTATGGCAGAGCCTCATCTAAGTAAACTCATTGGCGTAGGGTTAGATTCAGATGAACACAATAACCCGCCCGCTAAGTTTGCCGAGGTATTTGCTAAAGCCCGTGAGTGGGGATTAAAACTTACAATGCATTGCGATGTGAATCAGCAAAATACCCTAGAACATATTCGCCAAGTACTAGAAGATATAGACGTTGACAGAATAGATCATGGCGTCAATATTTTAGCATCAGACGCGTTATGCGAATTAGTGAAGCAAAAAAATATTGGGTTAACGGTTTGTCCTGTGTCTAATCAATTCGTGGTGCAATCACTTACCTCAGTTGAAATAAAAGCCATGCTTGAACGTGGGTTAATGCCAACGATTAACTCAGACGATCCTTCTTATTTCAGAGCGTATTTAAATGAAAACCTTATTGCACTTCAGCAAGAAGGGGGATTTAGCGAAGATGAGCTAACTACGCTAGTGGCAAACAGCTTTAAGGCAAGCTGGCTGAGTACCGCTGAGAAAGCTCAATACTTAGCTGGCCTCAATGATTATTTAGATAAATGTGCGTAACGCGTAAGGTTAAGCGTCACTTACGTAACTCGCTTTTTGCGTAAGTAAACAGTGCTAACACTGTTTACTTACCTTTAAATCACTTAGCTACGCTTTCGATTTTACTACGTAAATCGAGCAAAGAATTGCAATTACCCCACACACTGTGAATACACCACTATCTGCTACAGGTAAAAACTCAAGCGCCGACGTTAAAAACTGCCCCGAGAATACCGCCATGGCAAACCAGGCTAAATGCCGCCCCATATTCGCCTCACTGCTACGCTCAACAGTGGTATGGTTGAGTAAGGGTATAGATTGCGTGTGCTGCCGCGAAACTTATAAAGGCTAAAAATAAGGTGAGTTTCTCTGATTTAGCATGGACTACCTGTGGCATAACCAGCGCAGATAAAACAGCCATGGATGAGATAAAAGACAGTAAATAGCCCGTTTCGGCTTCGCAGTAACCTAACTCCCCAAGATGACCAGGTAGTGTTATAAACATACTAAAGAACAGCGACATGGCTAATACGGTATTGATTAAGACAGACCGTAAGCTTTCATTAATTTGACCACCTTCACCAATGGTAACCGTTTGATTTTCAGGCTAATTATGCGGAATTCTCATTGCAGTCAGCACCAAACAAATCAATGCCAACCCGTAGAGTAAGAATGGCGCTCTCCAATTAATTTCACTTAGCAGACCACCTAAAAATAGTATTATTACGCCGCCCAGCTCAATTGCCATGCCTTGTTTAGCAATAACAGATAGTCTGGCCTTGCCATGATACCACTGTGAAATAATCGCTGTGCCTGACGCCATGACTCCCGCTGCAAAGCCACCGAGTAAAATTCGGTCGATACTTACCCATAAAGGCCCGTATACCCAAATACCACCAATACCTAATAGTAAGTACCCCCACAAGGCTATGACTAAAGTTTTGCGCGCCCCAATGCTGTCAATGAGCTTTCCAAAAAAAGAGGCGAATAGAATAGCGCCCAATGCAGGTAAAGTGATAAGCAAGGGTGCAAATTTACTCACACCTAAGGCTGGTGCAATGGAGTTTAACCCAGGCGCTAATACCGCCCCAACCATAATGGTCAACATTGACATCACTAATAAAGTGATTTCGCCTAAACGTGATAACTGCATAAAACCCTATTGAAACTAAATTAACTCGGTTTGTATTTTTCACCTTGGCAAGCTATCCGTTAAATGATGATTTTAGGTGCTTTTAATGCATGTTCAGCATTAATCTAACTCTACGGGCCAAGCGTTCATGAACCTAAAACACAGGTACACCTTTGTTGAAGTAGCCCAATGCAAAAGCTTTTCATTAGCTGCTACGCGTTTACACATGGTTCAAAGTGCAGTTAGTCGCCATATTCATGCACTAGAGTCATCCCTAAACGTTAAACTTTTTGAGCGTACTACGCGTTATGTGGAGTTAACCGCGCCTGGAAAAGTATTTCTTCGCCATGTTGAAGATATTTTAGCCCATTACCAACAAGCACAATATTAAACCTAAAGCGTTGCCAACGGTAAACAGGGGTTACTGCGTATTGGTTACTTAAGCTCAGCATGCGCACATTTTATGCCCGAATTATTAAATCGCTCCTCACGAAGTGAGCCACTCATTGATGTGCAAATATTTGAAATGACGGCTGCGCAACAGCTCGAAGCTTTTAGTGAAGGAAGAATAGATGTAGGTTTTTCACGACCTATCGATGGCGGCTATACTGGCCTCATTAATCAGCATCATTTAACTGATGATCCTATTGTTCTTGTAGTGTTTGTAGCGCATCCATTATCGAAAAATAGCAGCGTAAATTTGGCTGATTTAGCGCCTTATCCGCTCAGGTTATTTGCCAGAGAACAAGCATCTAGCTTATTTGACACCATTATTAGTGCATTTCACCGCGTGAAAGTACAACCGCAAGTAACTAACGAGCCTAGTAGTATGCATGCTCTACTGACCCACATCGCCAGTACACGAAATGTGGCTTTAGTACCCAGCTGTATTAAAAATTTACAGACAGAGGGTTGTGTTTTTATTCCGCTTACGATGTCACCTACAATGCCTTTGTCCGTGCCCTTAGAAATGCATTGGCAGGATAACGGCGTACAGGTGACTAAAACATGGTTAAATTGGTGTGCTAATCAAACGCTAGCTTTTTAGTAATAGGCGAGAAAAATTGAATCGCGAAAGGAATGGAATATAAATCAAAAAAGGAAAGGAGAAGGGAAGAAAAAAGGCGTGAAAAAGACTTTTCACGCCACAGTAGTTCGTTACCACGTAAGATCATCTGGAATGTCGTAGTCGGCATACCAATCGTCTTGAGCTTCTTCTTTACCATCGCTATCGCTGGTGTCTAAATCGGCACGGTAAATAATGAAGCTATCGTCACGCTGCGCAATTTTATCGGCTACAGGTGTAGGCACTAGCTCGTAGGCGTCACCTAAGATAACTACAGTTAAGCGGCCTTTGGTGACTTGCTTGTGCATTTCAGCGCTCACGTACATACGCTTCACTACATTGTCATGCGTGAAATTCAGTACGGTATCGCCTTTACGCGGCTGTTTATTCACATCAATAAGTTGCTTCACTTGTGCAATGACGGAGCGCTTCTCACGCTCTTGCTGTTGCAACTGATTCAACTCACGTGAACGGGCTTTCTTTTCTTCAGCGGCTTTTTGAGCAGCAATAGTTGCTTCGTCCACCACACCCTGGTTGTTCTTTGTCTTTTGCTTATTCTTTTTGCGCTTTTCAGCACGCGCCTGCTTAGCAGAACCTTTGTCTGCTATGCCGGCTTTTAATAACTGTTCCTGTAACGAGGCCATATACTAAATCTCTTTATTTCTTTTTGGCTTTCGCTTTGGTTTTAGCAGCAGGTTTACTGGCGGCTTGTGTTTCCCACTTACCGTCGTTATACCATGCAGACCAACCCGTAGCTTTACCCGCTTCATTTTCCGACATCACATATTGTTGCTTGGTCTTACGACTGTAGCGAACGATAGCAAGGTTACCTTCCGGATCTTTTTGCGGTGCATCGGCCAGATAATAGAATTTTTCAGAAATTCTATCTCTAAAGCGCGCCAGCTCTTCCACTTTTGGTGCACGCGTTTCCCGAGATTTAGGGAAGTTATGCGCCGCCATGAAAATACCAGAAGCACCATCACGTAATACAAAGTGCGCATCCGATTTTTCACAAGGAAGTTCTGGTAAATCTACCGGATCTTCTTTAGGTGGCGCAGCCTCACCGTTACGTAACAACTTACGCGTATTCTTACATTCTTCATTGGTACAACCGAAGTATTTACCAAAGCGACCGTTTTTCAGTTCCATGTCACTGCCACACTTATCACATTCGATAATGGGGCCGTCGTAACCTTTAATCTTGAACGTACCAGTTTCAACTAACGTACCTTCGCAGGTTGGTGTATTACCACATACATGCAACTTACGGGTTTCGTCCACTAAGTAACTGTCCATAGCAGTACTGCATATAGGACAACGCTTCTTAGCACGTAACGCTTCGGTTTCTAACTCTTCTTCGTCATCTACTTTCACCACTTCATCACCTGGTGTCAGGTTCATGGTGTTAGTGCAGCGTTCTTTTGGCGGTAAGTTATAACCAGAGCATCCAAGGAACACACCGGTAGATGCTGTACGCACGTTCATTTCACGTCCGCATTTGTCACACGTAATGCCAGCAGGAATAGCTTGATTAAGGCGCATTCCGCCTTCTTCAGGGGCTTTCTCGGCATTAAGCAACTTGCCATAAAAATCGCTGTAGAAAAGGTTAAGTACGTCTTTCCAATCTTTGTTACCTTCCGCTATATCATCAAGCTGTTGCTCCATGTTAGCGGTAAAGTCGAAACTCATTAGGTCATCAAAGTTTTCCATCAACCGGTCGTTAACGATTTCACCCATTTTTTCAGCATAGAAACGCTTATTCTCAAGGCGAACGTAACCGCGATCTTGAATGGTAGAAATGATACTTGCGTATGTAGAAGGTCGGCCAATGCCGCGTTTTTCTAACTCTTTTACCAAAGACGCTTCGTTAAAGCGAGCCACTGGTTTGGTAAAGTGCTGCTTGGGATCAAGCACATTTAAGTTTAATACATCACCTTTTTGAACATCAGGCAGCATCAACTCTTCTTCACCTTTTTTGCGAAGCTGTGGTTGAACACGTGTCCAGCCGTCAAACTTCAACACACGACCTTTCGCCGTTAACTCGTAATTACCTGCACCCACTCTAATGGTGGTGGCATCGTATTTAGCCGGCGTCATTTGACACGCAACAAACTGGCGCCAAATAAGCTCGTAAAGGCGTTGAGCGTCACGCTCCATATCACCTAAATGCGCAGCATTTACCTTAACATTTGAAGGGCGAATCGCTTCGTGCGCTTCTTGTGCGCCCTCTTTACTACCATAACGATTAGGCGATTCTGGTAGATATTGGCTGCCAAAATTATCATCGATATAGGCGCGGCAATTATCAAGTGCTTCTTGGCTCAAGTTTGTTGAGTCAGTACGCATATAAGTGATGTAACCCGCTTCATACAAGCGCTGCGCCATCATCATGGTTTTCTTAACACCAAAACCTAAACGGGTACTCGCGGCTTGCTGCAACGTTGAGGTAATAAACGGTGCTGAAGGTCGGCTAGACGTAGGCTTAGATTCACGGCTTTCAACTAAGTATTTAGCACCGTTCAAATCTTCTAATGCTTTGTCTGCTTGCGCTTTATTAACCGGTTTAAACGCTTTACCTTCATGCTTGGCTACCAACATACGCAGCGCTGCTTTTTGCTCACTGGTTAAGTCTGCATGAATATCCCAAAACTCTTCTGGAACAAATGCTTTAATCTCACGTTCACGGTCAACTACTAGACGTACAGCTACCGATTGAACTCGGCCAGCAGATAAGCCACGTGCTATCTTTTTCCAAAGTAGCGGCGACACCATGAAGCCCACAACGCGGTCGAGGAAACGTCTAGCTTGCTGTGCATTTACACGAGCAACGTTCACTTCACCTGGATCTGAGAAGGCTTCTTGAATGGCGTTTTTAGTAATTTCGTTAAACACCACACGCTGATAGGTTTTGCCTTTACTGCCCAGCAACTCTTGTAAGTGCCACGCAATAGCCTCCCCTTCTCTATCCAAATCCGTTGCGAGATAAATAGTGTCAGCGTCTTTGGCCAAGCGTTTAAGCTCGTTAACCACTTTTTCTTTACCCTGTAAAACCTGATAGTGGGCTTTCCAGTTTTGTTCTGGGTCTACACCCATGCGGTCAACAAGTTTTAAATATTCATGTCTGCGAAGATATTCTTGCTTGTCTTCTTCGCTATAAGTTTTTAGTTCTTTCGCTGGCTTTTTGGGCTCAACTTTGCCCAATGCCTTCGTAGGCAGATCGCGAACATGGCCGACAGAACTTTTTACGATAAAATCTTTACCAAGATATTTATTTATCGTTTTCGCTTTGGCTGGCGACTCGACTATGACTAGAGATTTTGCCATATAATTGAATTAAACCTATTGATTCTAAAGGACTATTTTAGTCATTCTCAAAGATAAAGGACCCCTAGACTGTGCCATTAGGGTGTCCGTGCTTTTTTAACATATATCGACAAAGTGAATGGAAAACAAGATCTTCTTAATAGTTATTCTTCCCATTGCTTCAATCGCGTGCAATTCCTGTTCACTTTTCAACCACCTTGATTGGCAAGGCGCATAAAAACCGTATAATGCCAGCCATTATGCCTTTGCGCCTAGTAATTAACAGGCATTTATTATGCTTATTAATTCGCGGCTAACAAAAAAAGAGACGTTAGCTTCACTGTAAATACTCCCCAAATCATGGGTTATGCATTTATAGGGTAGCGGTCAAACGCTCAAACACCAAATAGAGGGAAAGTATGAAGCAATTTGAAGTTAACTTTGATGGGCTTGTTGGCCCAACCCACAACTATGCCGGACTCTCGTTTGGTAATGTTGCTTCTCTGAACAATGCCAATGCAGTTAGCAGCCCCAAGCAAGCCGCTAAACAAGGTTTACTAAAAATGAAAGCCTTGTCTGACATGGGCATGATGCAAGGTGTACTTGCCCCTCAAGAACGCCCAGACATAGCAGCATTACGTCGACTCGGCTTTTCTGGTTCAGATGCCAGAGTGCTAGAAAGCGCTGCAAAGCAATCTAGAGAGATTTTCTTAGCATGTTGCTCTGCATCAAGCATGTGGACAGCAAACGCTGCCACAGTCTCTCCAAGCGCTGATACGGCGGATGGTCGCGTGCATTTTACACCTGCAAACTTAACAAACAAGTTTCATCGTTCATTAGAGCCGCAAGTGACAGGTAATATTTTAAAAGCGACCTTCGCAAACGAAAAGCACTTTGCCCACCACTTACATTTGCCAGATAATGAACATTTTGGTGACGAAGGCGCAGCAAACCATACTCGCTTGTGTTCCGATTACAGCCACGCTGGAGTAGAGCTTTTTGTATATGGCCGTCACGCTTTCGACCCTGGTAAACCCGCCCCCACTAAATTCCCTGCCCGCCAAACACTAGAAGCATGCCAAGCTGTTGCTCGCTTGCATGGGTTAAGCGAAGAAGGCGTGGTATACATGCAGCAAAACCCTGATGTTATCGACCAAGGGGTTTTCCATAACGATGTGATTGCAGTGGGCAACCAAAACGTACTGTTCTACCACGACCAAGCCTTTTATAAAAAGGACGCCGGGCTAAAAGAACTACAAACTAAGTTTGGTGATTCCCCCCTTCATCTTATTGAAGTGCCTACTGATGAAGTGTCGGTACAAGATGCAATTAAAACGTATCTTTTCAATACCCAAATCATCACGCTGCCAAGCGGTGACATGACGATTATTGCCCCCACAGACTGCGAAGAAAACGATGCGGTTAAGCGTTATTTAGACAAACTAGTTACTTTGGGCACGCCGATAAAATCGGTGAACTATTTTGATGTAAAGCAAAGTATGCGCAATGGTGGCGGCCCTGCGTGCTTGCGTTTACGTGTAGCCATGAACGACCAAGAACTTGATGCGGTAAACCCAGCGACCTTAATTAACGACATGCAGTTTGCGCGTCTTAACAAATGGGTAGATAAACACTACCGTGATGAACTTACTGAAGACGATTTACGTGACCCGCAGTTACTGATTGAATCACGCACTGCACTGGATGAACTTACTCAGCTATTAAAGCTTGGTTCTGTGTATCCATTCCAGCAAGATTAGTTATTGTTTTGCATATGAAAAAGCCGGCTTATGCCGGCTTTTTTGTGATAGTTGAATTAGTACTAATTAATAGTACTGCAGTCTGCTTCAGATCCAAATGGGTTCGCAGGTAGACCTGCCCCTTCATTGGTCAAATCGTCTGAAGAAATCCCTAAACTGTAATAGTGATTTTGGCTTGCTTCACTCCCTGTAGACTGACCGAAAATAGTAATCACAATATTATACCAACCACCGTAACTTGCCGGATAGCGATACTCCAATTCGGCCTGACCATTTTCATCAGTTACGCTTGTATCAGCAAACGTTAAGGTGCCTACAATACCGGGGGTTAAGAACCCGTCACTATTATTATCTTCACCTGTATCTAAAATCCCATCACCGTCGATGTCTTCGTTTAAGCAGGTCGCAGTGACATACAGAACATGGATAGATTCGTCCTCATCCCATTCCGAAAAGCCCTTAAAATATGTGCCATTCTCGCTGTACTTAACAGGCGTACCTGAAGCTGTTAACTCAACGCCACTAACAGGCTGGCCGGCTGAATCAGACACAAACACAGCAAAGCGTTTTAGGTAAGTGGTGGAGTCAGGCTCTTCAATTTCATTGCCAGTACCAATTGAGATATCAAATGCTCTATCCCCTACGGTCATATACACTTCGTCAGTAATCGTTTCATCGCTTGCTACAGAAGCGCGAATAATCACGGCATCTTCACTTGAAGGCGCACCTGAGGTAAATACCGTAGATGCTATACCGCTACTGTCAGTAGTAGATTGAGAAGGTGAAATAGAACCAGTAGATACATCATCAACGTTGAAGTTAACCACGGTATTTTTAACTAGGTTACCTGAAGGGTCTCTGACAACTGCGGTAATAGTACTGGTTTGCCCATCAGGGCCAATCAGGTCAGGTGTCGCATCAGCTATCAAGGTGAACGGTTCAACCGCGATAAATTCTACTTGCGCAACCGCATTCACCGTAGACTCATTACCAGTCTCACTACCTGTGGCAGTAATTGAAGCAAAACCGGCGTTGTCAGACTCAATTGAGATAGAGGCAATACCTTCAGCATCGGTGGTGACAAGCGCTGCGCCAATAATCTCTCCGCGAGAAGCACTAAATGTCACGTTATTACCCACAGCTGGAGTACCATCTTGTAGCCATTGAACACTGATTGTGGCCGCGGCGTTCAATGATATTTCTTCATCTGGCAGTACCACAAAACTAAATTCGTCTTGTTGAACCTCTAATTCAAATTCTACTGAGGCATTAAGTGACGAAGCAGTGATCGTATCTTCACCCGAAGTAGTTGCTGTGTAAGTGATAGTCGCTTGACCATCGGCCCCCGTATTAACCGAGGTTTCACTTAGTGAACCATTCGCTGCTTCTAATAGGATAGTTTGATTAACAATGGCTACCCCATCAGAATCTTGAACACGCAACGTATATTCGGCGGTGTCATTCAATATAACTGAATTTGCACCATTAATAGTAACTTCGGTGCCGGTGATCAAAATATCAACGGTTTCAACTAATGCGCCGGTTTGAGCCGTTAGCGTTACCGTACGATTCGACGCATCATTCTGAGTAGACACTAACGCTCTGGCAGTACCATCGGCGGTGGTGGTAGATTGGGTTAATTGCAATTCGACACCGGCTTCATTGCTAGCAGAAAAGTTAACCTCAACACCTTCCATCAACACGCTTTGTTCGTTTTTAATTAATGCGATAAGTTCGATATCGTCAGAGCCACTAGAGGCCAACTGAACCGCACTTGCATATAATTGTAAAGATGCAGGGTCTTCGCTAACGGTAACACTTCCAGTAGAACTGAAGGTAGTCGTGTCACTTTCAAGGGTTGAAAGTGTCGCTGTTAATTCCCCATCTCCCGATGCAGTGCCAACTGCTAAGCTGATACTCGCAATACCGCTCTCGTTAGTACGGGCAGTCCCTGTATCATTTCCAAAAACAGCTAATTCGTCATTGCTTAGTGTGAAGGTAACAATTAAGTCTTCTTGTGGCTCACCTTCACTGTTCAATACCGTAGCAACTGCGGTTAAGCTATTTTCTGAAGACAAGTCACTGTCTGATTCACCTGCGGCATTTTGCAATGCCAACGATACCGTGGTTGCTGGGTCAACCGTTGCGCTACCTACTGCCGAAAAAGTAGTAGAGCCAGTTTCACCGCTGCTCAAGCTACCTGTTATCTCACCATCACCTGAGGCAGTGCTGGCATTAATGGTAATTCTTGCTACCCCGCTCACGTCAGTTCGCGCTGTACCGGTGTCGTTTCCGAACACCGCAAGGTCGGTATTACTTAATGCAAACGTGACAAGTTGGTCGGCTTGGGCAACGCCGTCGGTATCGGTAACAGTGGCAATAACGGTAAGAGAATTGTCGGCGGTTAGGTTGCGGTCGGTTTCGCCGCTGGCGTTTTGAACGGTTAATACAACATTAACAGTAGCGGAGGAATCACCACCATCATCGGAGCCATCGCTATCATCTCTAGAGACTGAATCGCCTCCGCCACATGCTGCTAGTATGAAAATTGTACTAAATAGCCAGAGTGTCTTAGACAAGACGCGCGTAATTTGTCGCATAATTCGTTCCTGAACCTTTATAAATGACAATTGGGTCGTTTTTTATGTTTTAAAATCAATAGAATCTGTCACACTAAATAAAAATATAAAAATGTACAGGGAATTTTAATGTCTCAATCTGCACATAAATTTAGTTTAACCACCAGAATCTTTATCGGCATGATTGCCGGTATCGTGATAGGTGTGCTTCTTCAACTATTGTTCGATGATAGCGGAGATTTCACGTTTTCGGTATTTGGTTTCCAGTTCTCTGCGTATAGCATTTTTGTAGATGGTATATTTTCTACCCTTGGGCAGATTTTTATCGCTAGTTTAAAGATGTTGGTGGTACCACTAGTATTTGTTTCGCTTATATGCGGTACCAGTACCCTGTCCGACCCGAGTAAATTAGGTCGGTTAGGCGCTAAGTCTGTTGGTCTTTATGTTGTCACGACTGCAATAGCAATCACACTGGCTATGAGTATGGCTTTACTTATTTCGCCAGGAGAAGGGTTAAATCTAACCACTGAAACGTCATTTGAAGCGAAAACTGCACCAAGTTTGGGTGACGTTATCGTTAATATGTTTCCAAGTAACCCTATTAACTCGATGGCGCAAGGCAACATGCTTCAAATCATCGTGTTTGCAGTGTTATTCGGTATTTCTATGGCGATGACTGGCGAAGCAGGCAAACGCGTCAGTGCGTTTTTTGAAGACATCAACACGGTTATCATGCGCCTTGTCACCATCATCATGAATCTTGCGCCTTACGGCGTGTTTGTATTGATGGCTAAACTGTTCTCTACCATTGGTGGCGACACTATCTTTAGCTTGGCCAAATACTTCTTCTTAGTATTTGGCGTGCTTATCATCCATGGTTTAGTGACCTATTCAATATTGCTTAAACTTTTAAGCGGCTTGAGCCCCGTTGTTCTACTAAAGAAAATGCGCGATGCAGCTTTATTTGCATTTAGTACTTCAAGCAGTAGCGCTACGCTGCCAGTCACCATGGAAACGGCGCGAAATAAATTGGGTATTAACAATTCAGTCGCGTCTTTTACCCTTCCTTTAGGTGCAACCATCAATATGGATGGCACCGCTATTATGCAGGGTGTGGCTACCGTATTTATCGCTCAAGTTTATGGTGTTGATTTGAGTTTGGGCGACTACATGATGGTGGTGTTAACCGCTACCCTAGCTTCTATCGGTACGGCGGGTGTGCCAGGTGTGGGCTTAATCATGCTAGCCATGGTACTACAGCAAGTTAACCTGCCAGTTGAAGGTATCGCCCTGATTATTGGTGTCGACCGCTTACTTGATATGACCCGTACTGCAGTTAACATTACAGGTGACTGTATGGTGTCGTGTGTTGTTGCGAAAAGCGAAGGTGGGCTTGATGAAGATATTTATTACAATGAACATGCTGGTGAAAAAGAAGAAGATGTGAATTTTAGCGAGTTTGACAAGAACGCTTAATTCCTTCATCGCTTTCGAACTACACAAAAGGGTTAGCATCGCTAACCCTTTTTTTATTGCTTATAGGTCTTGCCATCACCCAACGCAAATACACTGTACAATTGCATTATACTGACAATCTCAATACATATTTATACGTGAATGACCAAGCATATTAATGCTGTAATACAGTTAATGAAGGGATTGAGAAGGAGACACTTTTGTCGCTTTATGGGCTGGGTACCAGGTTGCTAATACAGACATAATAATGGCGACCACGCAGGTGACTACCACGTCTTGCCACATAAGTGCAGAAGGTAAGAAATCGATAAAATAAATATCGCCCGATAACACTTCCACCCCAAAAACACCTTCTAAAAACTTCACAATAGTAGAAAGATTAGGGGCAATAATAATTGCAAGAGTTACCCCTACCACTATGCCAATGAGTCCGTTTAGCACACCTTGAAACATAAACGTGCGCCGGATTAGTGTATCGGTTGCGCCCATGGTTTTTAAGATCGCAATGGCAGGTTGTTTTTCTCGTACCGCCATTACTAATGAAGACACAATATTAAAACAGGCCACGGCAATCACCAGCACCAATGCAATATACACAACAGTGCGAACGAGCTGAATGTCGTTGTACAAATGACCTTGGGTTCGCGTCCAGTCAGACATATAGACCGCTTGAGGGTAGCTATAACCTATGTCTCGCATGGTGATATAGGCCGAAAACGGATCGTGTAATGTGAAGCGCATACCCAATGCTTGGCCCTCTATGCCAGCGGCCGCGGTAGCTTTTGCAAGGTGCATCAGCCCCAATTGGTTATCAAGCTCCCCTCCGACATGCATAAAGCCAGCAACGGTTAAGGTTATTGATGTGGGTGCACTAAAGCGTAAATCTTTCGTAGTGACGGGAATAAGTGCCTGTACGGTATCGCCCACCACGATATTAAGCTTGTTGGCAATTCCCTTACCTATCAGTACACTGTCACTGTTTAGCGCGAAGTTTTGCCAGTGCTCGTCCGTTACTTGCCGGCTAAACGTGTTTTGTGCGTCTGCCGCAATGCCCGTCAATGAAATCGCCTTTAACTCACCTTTGAATTGCAACATGCCGGTAAGAGGGGTGTAAGGTTCAACCTTGGCAATTCTGAGGTCTTGGTTCAGGCGGTAAAGCTGCGCATCTAAGTTCTCAATACCGGTCTTGTCGGTGCTATATAACTCACCGTGAGGAATAACGGTTAAAATTCGCTGCGTTAGCTCTCGCTCAAAACCATTCATTACACTTAACAAGGTAATTAACACGAAACAACCAAGCCCTATACCTACGGTAGACGACATAGAAATAAATGAGATGAAACGATTTTGGACCTTGGCTTGACGAAATCGTTTAGCAAGTTGCCATGCCAGCGCCACTAGGATTGTTCCTTAGTGACTGCGTTAAGTAATTCACCATCTTTAATGCGAAGTACTCTGTCCATACGGTTAGCAAGGGTAATATCGTGCGTTACTATCACAAAGGCAGTTTGTTTTTGCTCACTTAAACGTTTTAACAGCTGATAAACCTGCTCCCCTGTAGTGGCATCTAAATTACCGGTTGGTTCATCAGCAAGCACAACTGAAGGAGATGTGACCAATGCCCGGGCGATGGCGACCCGTTGGCGTTCGCCGCCTGAGAGCGCGCTAGGCAAGTGATCTGCACGATGAGAAAGCCCTACATCGTTAAGTAGGGCGTTTGCTTTCGCATTAGCGTTACTCGCACTTTCGCCGCCAATGCGAAGGGGCATAGCAACATTTTCAAGTGCAGTAAATTCACCTAGCAAATGATGGAATTGGTAAATAAAACCCATTTCTTTGTTTCGCAAGGCGGCAAGTTGTTTAGCATTTAGATGAGTAAGCGACTCGCCTTTAAACCACACCTCACCACTTGTGGGTGTGTCTAAGCCCCCAAGCAAATGCAGCAAGGTACTTTTTCCAGAGCCAGAGCTACCTAAAATGGCAACATGCTCTCCCGCATTGATAGAAAGTGAAATGTTATTTAAAACAGGCGTGCTGTTGTCGCCTTCTTGATAAATTTTACAAATTTTGCGGCAATGTAATACGTCCTGCATGCAGCCGTTCTTCGTCTTTTAACAATAACTGCATGGTATCGCGGAACGACAGACACGCCAACCGATTAATGGGTTTTGAAAGACAGCTCAATCGTATTTGCTAAGTTCCCAACCGTTTGCGGTTTACCAAATAACCAACCTTGCCCATACTCCACATTCATGTTCACAAGTTCTCGTCGCTGCTCATTGTTCTCAACTCCCTCAGCAATCAAGGTCACTTTCAGCTCGTCAGCAATATTAACGATATGGGGTATCAACGATGAACGAATACTGTGATCTTCCATGTCCATCACGAAACTACGGTCTATTTTTAAAAACTCACATCTTAGAGATTTCAGTTGGCTAAGGTTTGAGTAACCTACGCCAAAGTCATCGATGGCAACCCAAAACCCCCGACTTCGAAGGGCTTTAATATGTTTTGCTGCACTGCTTGTCGCAAGCTGTTCATCTTCGATGATTTCCAGCACAAGCTTAAAATTTTTGTTATTTAAATCTAGCACCCAATCCAAATCGATTAATTCATCTTGCATAAAATCTGACGGGAATAAATTAAACGACACCTTGAAACCTTCAGGAATGTTGGCGCATCGATTTAATTCATCCATTGCCGATTTTATCATCACAGTAGTAAATTCCCATGTTTTGCCAATATCTCTTACTTGGGAAATAAAGTCATCAGGATAGATAGGGCCATATTCATCTTCAAACCGACTCAAAACCTCACAGCCTACGACTTCTTCCGTGTCTAAGTTTACAAACGGTTGGTACAAACAATAAAACTTCCCTGATTTCAGCCCACGGTTTATCCGCGATTCTAAGGAACGTATGCGTCGCAAGTAATTGAAGGTGAGCATATGGGATAAAGCAGCTGCCATTAACATGATGCAGATAAAGAGCACTAATTTGCCCTTGTGAATTTTAAATATTCTGGCTTCATCAGGTACTACGGTTAGACATACTTCGGAGTAATATTTTTCACATTTAATTATTCTGAGGGAAAAATAGTCGGTACTAAGACTGCGTCCCTCGCGCCCCGTTATAGAAGGCGTTAATCGGGGGCTGCCTGCCATATGGTAAAGTTGCTCACCGTTATAAAAAAGCGCCCAATCTCGACCGAAATTCAGACCGATAACCCCATCTAAATCTAATACGGCGTTATAACGCCCCCGCTTTGCAATGGTGCCTTTAGATTGATTATCGAACAACTCTAAAGGTGTATTTATCCAAAATGCATCCCCCAATGCCGTAACAAAATCTGGAACAGCTTCATCTATGGGTTGCTTTAATACCCCAAGATAGGTGCTGCACAATAACTTCCCATCACCAAAGAAACCAATTTCTTTCACGAAACGAGAGCGAAACAACGTGCGTCGCATTTCGTTTAGATTATCATCACTACAGGAATAATAAGAATTGGCGATTAAATAGTCTAGTGACGCTTCAGCGTCTTTAAATACCATCCGCACATTGGATAAGATATCTTCGGCACGAGCCTCTTCGTGTTCTTTTATGACTGAGAACATCAGTAGGCCGAGCACAACGCTAACAAGTACAACCGTTAGAAACGAAACGGCGATTGCTCTGAGATTGTCAGCGAGTAGATATTGTCTATGCTCATTATTGCTCATTTGTACCACATAAAATTAAGGCGTCTTGTTGTGCGTATACACATGAAAGTAGTCGAAAAATTGACTATTAGAATAATACTTTAGATGAATTTAAGCATTGCAGAAGATTAAGTTAAGTCAATGAAGTGAAGGGAATAAAATTATCTAACGTCCAGATGACACGCAGCCACAATATTATACAAAGCGTGTGGTTTGCTGCTTTGACGAATTAGTCAGTTGCCTAACAGTAAGGCGCCATTAAGGGATATTAATACCTAATATGGGGAAAGGCTTTCATGTGGTAACGACAAACTATAGGAGAGAAAAACATAGGTGCAATAACTATAGATGAAAGAGCTATGGATTATAGTACTATAAGAAAAACAAGGGAAAACTAAGTAAATGAAAAGTAGAAGTAGAAGTAGAAGTAGAAGTAGAAAGAATAATAGATGAAACGCAAACAGAATGCCTGCAACAGTATGAAGTTGATAAAGAAGTTTTATCAATGAGCAGTAGAACCTGCCAAAGTAAATGCTTTCCCGAAAATGGCGGAGCGGACGGGACTCGAACCCGCGACCCCCGGCGTGACAGGCCGGTATTCTAACCAACTGAACTACCGCTCCACAATTTCAATGTTATCAGTGAGTTAGTTGAGTTGTTAAAACCCCTTGCCCTCACTGCGGCGCAGATAATACGGTTTAGACCCTGCAGAGTCAATGCTTTTTATTAATAAAATTGTCATCTGGGCACTGTTTGCACGATAAATAAACACAATGTTGAAATATAATTCAATCAGGCGGGAATTCGTACACATAAAACTAGGACGCTCTTCCCACAGGCCACGCTCACCTTAGGATAGCTTACTTACACTTTTGTATTAATAAATAGCAAAAGAGCTCCTGCTGCTGCGATACAGCCCTATTTAAATGGCCTATTTATTTGCCCTACTCTTTACCCTACTCTGCCGGTTTCGACTTCTTAAACTTTGCCAGCAACTTTTTAAAGCCCTTAGGTTCATTATCAAGCGATAAGTCAGATTCAGACACCACTTTCTTCTTGGCCTTTTTATTTTCTTTTTTCGTGGCTGCTTTTGCAGATGCAGGACCACTGGCCTTTCGTCTTTTCAAGATAATAATAACCGCAGCAATAACACCTATTAAAATGATGGTCCCATTCACCGCTAAAATAATCAGGGTTAGCGTGCCTGAATCCATTTCATCATCTTCAGCCATCGACTGTGTATTGTCTTGATTGAGAGATGTTGAACTATCACCCATTGAAAGCGGATTTTCACTGCCATCGACAATAGGATCTTCGCCGTCAATAAGCGGGTCTATCACTTCTGGCTCAGGCGCTTCAGCTACAAAAGTATATTCAGGAACATCCAGTATGAAGTCTCGGCCTTCTGATGTTGTGCCATAGGCGGTTAATTTAACGCGATAAACCCCCTCTTCGTACGCCACAATAAGATGCTCTCGCACACTATCGCCGCCTTCGGTTAACGAAAAGTTTTGAATATCTGCGTTTGGAAATTTAATTTTACCGTCAATCAGGAGTGACTCAATATTAACTAGCTCGCGGTTCACATCAATGAGCAGCGTGTGATAACCGTCTCCCGTGCCATCGGTAGCGTCTAATTCAACATCCACATAAACAGGGTTGTTGTAAAGGATAATGGGTGCACCAATTTGTTCTCGCGTGAACATTGGCGTGTCTACTCGATAAACAGGCTGCCATTTACCTGCTGCAACCTTTAAATTGAATTGGCCAGTGAACACGCCATCCATTGGACGCTCATCCATACCCCGACCGTTATCTTCAAACTTTGCAATTTCTGCATCGTTAGCACCAAAGTTGTCGTAATTAGGGTCATTTGCACTTACAAACTCAATAGACAATTCCACGACATCACGGAACTGTTGGTTATCTATTTTTTCGCCGCCGTTGGTTAGGTAAGCCGTAGATTTTAATATTTCGCCCGAAAAGAGAATGCTGGGAAGCGATGTGGCGTGAAGCTTAATATCAGAAATGACCATAACCCGACTTGCAGGGTTAACCTGACCTACCGCCTGCCAAGGGCCAGGCATAGGGTTTTCAATAGTGATCATGTCGAAGGTGTCGGCATCGAACCACTTAACGTTGGTCTCGTCCACCCGACCTTGAAATAACTTTGAACCATCGGGGCGAACTAATACTACGGGGGCAGAGCCGTATTCGCGAAAGAAAATCATGGAGACCTCTTTCACGTTGTAATCAATACGAAAACGATTCTGTAATAACTTAATCGAGTTTTCGTATTCATCCCCCAAGTCAGTAATAGGCGAAGGCGCAGTGTCGACTTGCGTGTCCTGTGATGACGGCGCTGGCAGAGAAGTATCTTGTGAAAATACCGTTGAAGTACATCCTAATAGGCACAACGCCAACACTAGTTTCATCACACCTACTTTCACTGTTGCCCGCTCCTTTGGAAATGTATTTTAAAAATGGTTAAGTACGTCTAGCAGCTAAAGCAACACACCATAACCTGCACCTGAATTAGCTATGCATCGTTTTGCTCTGGGCGCCACAAACATTTACCCCCTGCTTTTTCTACAATATTTAAACGGGATTCATGCTGTGCTAATTCATCGGCGCTAGCTTTGATAACCTTTAATTTATTTCCGTTTCTGTTCAACCGGCGAAGTGCATCTGATTGGTTTTCACCGCTGCCCTTAGATGCCAAATTAAGCTTTGTCTGCCCACCGGTCATTAGCAGATAAACGTCGGCGAGTATTTCAGCATCCAGTAATGCCCCGTGAAGCTCACGGTGGCTGTTGTCTATGCCATAACGCTTACACAAGGCATCTAGGTTATTTTTCTGCCCTGGGTGCATTTTGCGCGCAACCGCCAAGGTATCAAGCACACTACAAATATCTTTGGTGATAACGCCACGGGTTTTCGGTTCCATCCCAAATTCGTGATCCATAAAGCCCACATCGAAGGGCGCGTTATGAATAACCAACTGTGCACCGCGAATAAAATTCACAAAATCTTCAGCGACATCTCTAAATGTCGGCTTATCGTTTAAGAACTCATTGGTAATACCGTGAACATCTATCGCTTCTTGTTCAATTTGGCGGCCTGGATTAATGTATACATGAAAGTGATTGCCAGTAAGTTTACGGTTAACCAGCTCAACACACCCAATTTCAATCACTCGGTGACCTTCTTTAGGGTCGATACCTGTAGTTTCTGTATCTAGTACAATCTGACGCATGATTCCTCTAATCTTACCTTTTGTTTTTTGATAGTATATCAACCCCTTCGCCACAGGCTAAGGGAAAAGCGAAATATGAAAGTAAATAATTTAAGGACACCCAGTGGCTCAAAAAACCATTCACATTTTTACTGATGGCTCATGCCTTGGAAACCCAGGCCCTGGCGGTTATGGTGCTGTTTTAGTTTATAACAGTCACCGTAAAGAGCTAAGTGGCGGATTCGCGCATACTACCAACAATCGTATGGAATTAATGGCGCCTATTGAAGCATTAAACAGTTTAACTGAGCCCTGCAACGTTGAATTGACGACAGATAGCCAGTATGTGAAAAACGGTATCAATCAATGGATCCACAACTGGCGTAAGAACGGCTGGCGCACATCAGACAAAAAAGCGGTAAAAAATGCCGACCTTTGGAAGCGCCTTGATGAAGCAGTTAGCAAGCATAAAATTAATTGGCACTGGGTAAAAGGCCACTCGGGTCATCCTGAAAATGAACGCTGCGATGATTTAGCTCGGGGTGCGGCAGAAGCCAAACCAACAACACCAGATAGTGGCTTTACAGGCTGATGGCTTTAAGGGCTACTAGCTTACAAGACCAATAGATTTGAAAGCAAATACCTCTATAGGTATAGGTAAAGGTTATTGATTTTGCAAAAAGAAAAGGCAGCATTGCCTTTTCTTTTGTTACGCTTAATTGTTTTTATGTTTCGCTTCTCACTACCACTCTACAACTATCTTTCCTTGCGTGTCGTTACTTTCTAATCGTGCGTGAGATTTTGCGACATCATTTATTGCGTATACCGTATCTATGTTTACGCTAAGCTCGCCGGTGGTGAATGCAGGTAAACAGGTTGTCGAGAAGTCACTGATAAGCGCGCTTTTGTATTCATCCGTTCTATTGCGCAGCGTAGTACCTTGTATTCTGGCTCGTTTACCCAGCATTAATGCCATATCAAGGTTATCGGCATAACGACCAGCCAACATGGCGAGGTAAACCACAATGCCATCGCGCTTTAGAATGTGAAGGTTCCGATTTAGATAATCGCCCCCCACCATATCAAGCACCATATTAACGCCTTCAGGCCAATTAGCTTTTATCTCTTCAGCAAAGTTTTTATCTTTATAGTTTATCAGCAGGTTAGCGCCGTTTTGCTGGCAGTGTGCTAGCTTTTCTTGGGATGACGCGGTAACGGCGCTTTCTACTCCCCAATAATGACAAAGCTGAGTAGCAGCTAATCCCACACCGCTAGCACCACCGTGAATGAGTACTCGCTCTGCTGGTTTTACATTCGAAATAAGGCGCAAGCATTGAAATGCAGTAAGAAACACCTCGGCAAGCCCTGCCGCCGAGCTATACGGCATGTTTTCGGGAACGCGCATTAAATGCTGCGGGTTAACTGCAACTTGTTGTGCATAACCACCGCCCGCGACCAATCCAAAGACCTTATCCCCCACTTTCCACTCACTAACTGTAGCGCCAACCTCTATGACCTCACCGGCAACCTCAAGCCCTAAAATTTCACTTTCACCAGGGGGCGGTGGATAGTGCCCTTGTCGTTGCAGTGTATCGGCACGGTTCACACCAAAGGCGTGTACTTGCACTAGCACTTTGTCGTCGGTAAGTACGGGGGCATCAACCTCTGCTATTGTTAGGCCTTCTGGTGCACAGCCTTTTTCGAAGTTTACAAATTGCATTAGTATCCTCTTTTGGAATTTCACTGGGGTGCAGTGTGTTTTTGCACATTAGTGATAGCATGAATAATTACGTTAACCTATGACTACGTGGATGATAATTTTAAGTGCATAATTGAGTTCGCAATTTTAGCCTCATATCACTAACACCTATCTTATTGTGCAAAATTAGACTTCAAATAATGTAACGTAATGCGATTAAAACAAAACTCATGATCACCAATAGTTTGCTATAACTTTATGTGTTTCCACTCGCCTGCGCGGCCTAAACAACTTTCTATCAAACTTAGTAAAATAGCTAACGTCTGGTCAGTAAACGGGGTAATCATTCGCATAGGCAACGCTTTATCGCTATACTTCGCCCCGCCGCTTACGTGTGGTTGCAAGAGCCGTTCACTTGCTAAAGGCTTTTTATTTGGCTAAAGGCTTCTTATAAGGCTAAAGGCTTTCAATGCAATACCCACTTCCTAGCTAATTCAAGAAATAGAGTACGTTTCATGTCATCACAAGTTATTTTGCACCCTAACAGAGATAAATCCCTTCGTCGTCGCCATCCTTGGGTGTTTGAAAGCGCCGTGGCAGAACTAAAAGGTAGAGGGCGCAGTGGTGACACTGTTGATGTGTTCGATTCAGAAGGTGATTGGTTAGGTCGCGGCGCCTATTCACCTACTTCGCAAATTCGCGTGCGCATGTGGACATTTAGTAAAGAAGAAAGCATCGATAACGCGTTCTTTTTACGCCGTATGGAAATTGCGCTTAATTTGAGAATGCGTTTATTTGACCCAGAAGTCACCAATGCATTTCGCTGGATTGCATCTGAGAGTGATGGCCTTCCAGGTGTTACCATAGATTTGTACGACAACGTAGCCGTATTGCAACTATTAAGCGCTGGGGCTGAGAAGCACCGAGATAAAATCGTATGGGCAATAAACAAGTTAAAGCCCGGTACCCACGTTTACGAGCGAAGCGATGTTGATGTACGTAAAAAGGAAGGTTTAGAGCCAGTTACAGGTGTGGTGAGTGGCGAGCCGCCTATGCAAGTTACCGTAAAAGAAAATGGGCTTTCTATCATTGTTGATATAGAGAACGGCCACAAAACAGGCTTTTATCTTGATCAACGAGATAGTCGTGCTGCCGCTGCACATTATGCCAAAGACGCTGACGTGCTTAATTGTTTTAGCTATACCGGCACCTTTTCTTGTTACGCACTACAAGGTGGTGCAAAATCGGTTACTAATGTGGATGTTTCTCAGCCTGCACTTGACCTTGCTAAGCAGCATGTGGCGTTAAATGGTTTAGATGAAAGCAAAAGTCATTACGTCAAAAAAGATGTTTTTAAGCAGTTGCGTGAATACCACGAACGTAAAGACCAATTTGATATGGTTATCCTCGATCCTCCCAAATTTATCGACAACAAAGCATCGCTCACCCGTGCTGCCCGCGGCTATAAAGATATAAACCTGTACGGTATTCATGCGGTAAGAAATGGTGGATTACTGCTTACTTTTAGCTGCTCTGGCTTAATGCCAGCCGATTTGTTTCAAAAAATTGTGGCTGATGCCGCATTGGATGCAGGAAGAACCATCAAAATTATTGCGCGACTTAATCAAGCCACCGATCACCCTGTGATAGGCAGTTATCCTGAAGGGTATTACTTGAAAGGTTTGGTTTGTGAAGTCACTGATCAGTAATTTCTGGCGTACTTTTACATCCAACGAAATACACGTCACAGACGAATAAAAGCGAATTAATACAGGGTTACTGTTTAATTCATTAAGCATAAAAAAACGTGGCGCTAAGGTTTTATTAAGTGTTATTGAACTTAACTCACCTTTAATGCCACGTTCTTCGAAAATTCAAATAAGAGGCAAACTTAGCAAACGCTTATGATGCCAATGCCATCTCATTTGAAGCAAAAGCCTGCTCGGGACCACTACGTAGTTGCTGATCGCTAGCTTGGTCTTTAGGCTGGTTCTCAAATTTCTTCCAGACTCGCTCGTGAAAATAGAATACCACCGTATTCACAGCTGGCTCAACTAAGGCTACTGCCCCACCCACTACTGCACTGCCTGTTAATAAATATGCCACTGTAAAAGCGACACTGAAGTGCATACACGCAAAAGTGATTGTCTTTTTCATAATGATTGACCTAATAAGTTTGTCTCGAATCGTTAATGAGAATTATTATCGATTAGATATATTAAAGACAATTGATTTTTACGAAGGGCGCCATCGACTTATTCGATTTCAAAATTATGAAGGGCATTGCTGAGCAGGTTTAAAACAAGTCATATAAGCGCAGTCATAATGTGAAGAGATAAGCCAGTGAGATAAGTCAACGAGATAAATCAGCGGCCATTAAAGCGCGTGAAACATACGCCGGGGAAGTCGGCAAAATAATTACCAATAATTTATCGATGATTAAATGTAATTAGCTATGGGAAGCTGTGAGAAAAAGGCTAACCTGACTCAAGAGAGACTCACGAGAGACTTCGTGAGTCATTGTAATGAATATACTTAGGCTTGCGAAAACACTATCAGCCTATTTCATTTCTGTGATTTCAACCCCAATCAAACAGCTAGATTCCGTGTCTGGTTCACAGCGAACCACAGTAGCAATGGCTGCTAGTGAAGGCACTTGAGAGCTTGGAGAATCTATGGCAACGCTAACTTGCGTACCAATTTCTATCGAAGGTTCATCAACTTCTAAAGACATGCCTGTTGCACTTATATCTTTACACATTGCTTGCATAGTGCGGCTCGATTCATCATCAGTAACCTGTAACTGACAAGGCGAATTAACCATCATCCTGAAAAAATTTCGCTTATCGTCGTATCCCAACATTTCTACATCTCCACTACGTATTCAAACCACATGTTGCTCTACCTGTTATAGGGCGAGCTTGGCTGCTTGTCAATCAGCCTGGCCAATAATTGTCCATTTATATTTAGAAAATGAGTTTCTGTCATTAGGGAAATTAAACAAGCCGCTTAATTTCCCAGCTAGAAGTCATCTAAAAACAGTGAGATACGCTTTGCCGATATGGGGTAAGCCGTACCTAATGCTTGGGCAAATAAAGACACCCTTAATTCTTCAATCATCCACCGTGTATCTAATAATGCTTCTGGTACTTTGCCTTTAGGGTATTTACCACACGCTTTCTCCCATTCACTTAGGGCTTTTTCAACGGTGAGTTGATGCATTCTGTCTTTATTCGGATCGATCGGTAGTTTTTCTAAACGACGAGACAAGCCTTTTATATATCGGTTCCAATCGTTAAGCCGTGCTTCACCTATATCCGATACAAACCCTGGGAATACCAAGCTAGAAAGATGCCCTTTGCAATCGCCCAATGCGTTTATCATGTTAAGGGGCACATTGCCTTTCATTTGCTTTTGGCATTGATGTGCGAGGGTTAAGCCCTGCTCTACCTGCTTGGCTATTTCTAATACTTTGTCGTTAATTTGTGCGCGCACTATATCTACGCAGGCCTCAAAATCCGCTTTGCTACGAATATCTGTGTTGTGCTTTTCACAATATTCGCCCACCAGCGCATCTATACCGGCAAAAATACAATCATCAATAAGCGCTTTAATTTGCCCAAACGGATTAAAGTAAAGACCCAGCTTCGCTTTATTAGGCAACTTACTTTGCAAGTAATTTAGCGGTGACGGCATGGCATTTTTAATCAACACGTTCACACCTTTTCGGTGCATTGATTGCGCTTTTTCTGGCTCGTCTATAAGCGCGATATCTACCTTGTCGCCCTTTTCTACTAAAGCGGGGAAAGCTTGTACTTCAAATCCACCCATTTTTTGCGCAAAAGTAGTAGGCAGTGTGTCAAAATCCCAACTTTCAATACCACTACGCTCAAGCTCAGGCGTAGCCGCCTTTTCAAAGGTTTCTTTTACTTGCCCAGCACATTGCTGTTTAAGGGCGTGTAAATCGTCTGAGCGCGCAATGGTTTCGCCTTTATCGTTTACTACCGTAAAGTGCATAATCAAGTGTCTATCGAGCTGCGACAGATTCCATTCATCTTCTTCTACGGTAATACCGGTCATTTTACGTAGTTTAGCCGTTATAGCCTCTACAAGGCTAACTGGCCGGCCGTTTTTATCCGTCTCGCTGATATCTGCAATGCAGGCATCCGCAAAGTTTGGCGCAGGCACAAAGTTGCGGCGCAAGCGCTTTGGTAAGGTTCTGATCATCGAGACTATGCGTTCATGCCTTAGCCCTGCCACTTGCCAATCAAAGCCAATATTTTCCACTTGATTGAGTACCGGCAAAGGAATAATCACGCTAACCCCATCATCATCCGCATTCGGCTCAAAATGATAGCGAAGCCCCATGGTGATGTTGCCCTGTCGCCATGCATCTGGAAAGGCGTTTTCTATGGCTTGGCCTGGCTGTTGGCGATACACGTCATCCTCGGTAAAGGTAAGCACGTCGCTTATCTTTTCGGTACCAGACTTTTCGCCGCCCTCTTGCTTAACTAACGCTTCTTGGTTTTTATACCATTTCTTAAACGCGGCTTCGTTGTTCGCTTCTACCGGAATACGCGAGGCATAAAAACGGACTAATTCGTCGTCATCAACCAAAAGATCTCGTCGCCGGGTCTTTTGTTCAAACTCATCGGCTTGTTCTAATAAAGCTTGGTTCTCTTTCAAGAAACCAAAATTCAGCCGCGTATTACCTTCAACTAAGCCTTCCCGAATAAAGAGTTCGTGACATACCGGCGGGTCAATTAGGCTATACACTTTGGCTCGTTTCATCACTATAGGTAAACCAAACAAGGTCACTTTTTCAAACGCGATAACTGCACCGCGTTTTTTCGACCAGTGGGGCTCAGAATAACTATGCTGACTAACATGCCCAGCTAATGACTCTATCCACGCGGGGTCTATTTTTGCCACCATCCGGGCGAATAGCTTAGAGGTTTCAACGAGTTCAGCCGCCATTACCCATTTAGGTTGCGATTTAGAAAGCCCAGAACCTGGGAAAATCATAAAGCGGGTGTTGCGCGAACCTAAGTATTCTCTGTCTTTATCTTTAAAGCCAATATGCGACAGCAATCCACTGGCAATGGCTTCGTGAATAGCTTGATAATCTGGCTCGTTTTTCACAATGCCAAAGCCCAGTTCGGCCACCGACTTTTTAAGTTGGCTAACAATATCTTGCCATTCGCGCATACGCAGATAATTAATAAATTGGCTCTTACACCACTTACGAAGATGGTTCTGGCTTAATTCATTTTGCTGCGCTTTAAACGCGTCCCACAGGTTATACAAACTAATAAAGTCTGAATCTTTATCGGTATATTCGCTGTGCTTTTCATCCGCCTGTTGACGTTTATCTTGTGGGCGCTCACGAGGGTCTTGAATAGATAGCCCCGCGGCAATTACCATGACTTCCATTAACGCATTGGTACGCTGCGCTTCAACCACCATGCGGGCGTAGCGAGGATCTATAGGTAAACGGGCAATCTGCCTGCCCATTTTGGTAAGCTGCATACGGCCTTTTTGTTTCACGATGGCCTGAATTTCTTCTAGCAACCTAAAGCCGTCGTTGATGTTGCGGTTATCGGGTGGCTGAACAAATGGAAAATCAGCAATATCTCCTAACCCCAACGCAAGCATTTGCAAAATAACTGAGGCCAAATTAGTACGCAGTATTTCTGGGTCGGTAAATTCAGGGCGGCCAAGGTAATCATCTTCACTGTATAAACGAATACAGATACCATCGGAAACACGTCCACATCGCCCTGCCCGCTGATTCGCAGACGCTTGCGATATAGCTTCTATAGGCAACCGCTGTACTTTACTGCGAGCGCTGTAGCGTGAAATACGCGCCACACCTGGGTCGATAACATACTTAATGCCCGGCACAGTTAACGAGGTTTCTGCCACGTTGGTAGACAACACAATGCGCCTTCCGGTGTGAGATTGGAAAATACGGTTTTGTTCAGCAGCGGAAAGCCTAGCATACAAAGGTACTATTTCAGTATTGCGGTATTGCCTGCGCATGAGCGCATCTTGGGTGTCGCGAATTTCACGCTCCCCACTTAAGAACACTAAAATATCGCCCGGTTTCTCGGTTAATAGCTCATCAACCGCCCCCACAATGGCGTCGGTTTGATCGGTATCGTTCTCATTGTCTTCAGGGCTGTGGTAACGAATTTCAACCGGATACGTACGTCCGCTCACTTCAATAATAGGCGCATTATTAAAGTGCTTCGAGAAACGTTCGGGGTCGATGGTAGCCGAGGTAATAATGAGTTTAAGTTCAGGGCGCTTGTCTAATAGCTGCCTTAAATAGCCCAGCAAGAAGTCGATGTTTAAGCTACGTTCGTGGGCTTCATCAATAATAATGGTGTCGTATTGATTCAAGAAACGGTCGTTTTGCATTTCTGCCAGCAACATACCGTCTGTCATCAGTTTTACGTAGCTTCGCTCGCTAACCTGATCGCTAAAACGAATCTTGAAGCCAACCTTTTCACCAAGCGGCGTGTTCAGCTCTTCGGCAATACGAGTTGCCACACTGCGAGCAGCCAATCGACGTGGCTGGGTATGCGCTATCATGCCGCTGACACCACGGCCAAGCTCTAAACATATTTTCGGCAACTGGGTAGTCTTCCCCGAGCCGGTTTCACCCGCTACAATCACCACCTGATTTGCTGCAATGGCTGCTTTAATGTCGTCTTTTTTATCACTCACCGGCAGTGGTGGATACGAGACTTCTGGCAAATTTTTAAGCCTAAACGCACGCTTATCTTTTGATGCTTGAATATCGTTAACAAGCTTTTCGTATCGAGTGGCTAGTTTGCTTTGCGGGCTATCTGTAGAAGCATCTGTTTGGTTACTATCCTTTACCTTTTCATCCTTTACCTTTTCGCCGCTATTTAGCTGCTTCGTGAACTGCTGAATACGCCGTTTTAACGGGAATTTATCCGCCGACAGACAATCATCGAGTTGTGCATAAAGCGGTTTAATTTGAAAAGCGACAGGCGACGAAGGCGCGTTAGGTGAAGACAATTTACCATCCTACTTTTTAATACGAACTGGGTGATACGAACTGTACTATTTGTATAATCTGTATAATCTGTACTTGCGGTCTGTACTTACGAATTATAGCTGCGGTGCTTAATAGCAAAACGTGCTGTAAACCAATGTTGTAAAAACAACCTAAGCCGCAACTATACCAACCTATACGGCTAAACAGCGGAGAACGATCCTAGAAGAAGTGGCGCTAAATTTCCACCGTTATTCACGCTAGTTTGTTGCCTAGCTATTTTTGAGTTAGCGCTACTTCACAACATCCGATGCTTCTGTTAACTCATCGTCATTTTTTTGTTCAAAGGTGGGAAAGTTGAACCAGATAGCCAACAAGCCAAACACGAAAATAAGCATGGGGTACCAGCAGTAAGGCGTAATGGCAAGCGGTGATATACCGACTACCGCAGCAGCACTTAATAACTGCGCCCCGTAAGGCACCAGCCCTTGAAAGCTACAAGAAAAAATATCGAGTAGTGATGCAGTACGGCGAGGATCTACCCCATACTTTTCATTTAAATCGCTCGCGATAGGACCAGCAGTGACAATCGCAATGGTATTGTTGGCGGTAGTTATATCTAAAAAGCTGACTAAACCAGCAATACTAAACTCTGCGCCCTTTTTGCTAGTGACACGTTTAGTTAGCCGGTTAATCAGCCAGGTAATTCCACCGTTCGCATGCATCAAGGCCACAATCCCGCCAATGGTAATGGCAATCATGGCTAAGTCTTGCATCCAGCCCATGCCTTTTTGAATGCTGTGCATCATGGTAAGCACGGTAAAGCTGCCTTGCAGCAAGCCAACCACGCAAGCACTTGCAATACCCACTGCCAAAACAGTAATAACGTTAAAGCCTGTTAGTGCAAAACCAATAATGAATAAATACGGCAATATGCGCCATACATCGTACTCTTTGGTTTCAATAAGTTCTGAGGTATCTACATCAACAAAGATTAACAGCAGTACCATGGTGGCCAAACAAGCTGGTAAGGCTACCATCAAGTTTGCACGAAATTTGTCTTTAAGCTGTACACCTTGGGTTCGAGTGGCCGCAATAGTGGTGTCTGATACAAATGACAAATTATCACCAAACATAGCGCCGCCTACCACCACGCCAAGGGCAAGCTCAACCGGTAAGCCTAAGCTGTTTGCCAGCCCCGCCCCAATGGGAGACAGTGCGGTAATGGTCCCCATAGAGGTACCCATAGCAAACGAAATAAAGCAGCAAATCAAAAATAGCCCGGGCAATATCATGGCAGTAGGTACAAATTGCAGTGCCATATTTACCGTAGCGTCGCGCGCACCAATATCAATGGTGACCGCGTAGAAAGCGCCAGCAAGAAGAAATATCAGCACCAGTAAAATAATGTTTTTATCGCCGCCGCCTTTGCAAAACGTTTGTACTTTTTCTGAGAAGCTTACCTTTTCGCCTTTAGGGTTTAGGCATAGCCCGTAACCTGCACTAATAAAAAACGCCACCAAAATAGGCATAGCGGTAATATCGTTAGTAATAAGGCCTGTAGCTACCACCAAAACAACAAATAATAAAATGGGCGTTAAACCCATTGGGTTGGGCTTAGGTTGGCTACTTGAAATTGATTGCTGCACAGAAAGCTCTACTTCTTTAAATCTGAATGGGCACGGCGAAAGGCCGACGATTATTGTATCTATAAGGCGCTTTACGTCTAAATGACTATAAATAAACACGTTTAGGTTAGCGCGCTTACATTGGTAGACATTTAAACAATAATGTAAAAACGAGTGAAAGGATAAAAGGTTTTGCACCTAATGCAAAGGAAATTAACGGGCGCGCAGCTCACTTGGGGTCAAACCGGTTAATCGTTTTATCGTACGGCGAAAGTTAGGCAGGTCGGAAAAGGCCATTTGCGAGGCGCTTTGTTCGTTGTTCAGCTTTTTAAGTGCCAGCAATACGATGGCTTGTTGCCGCCGTGCTTCTTCGCTTAGCCCGCGGTAAGTGTAGTTATGGTCACTAAGCTTTCGTTTTAACGTTGCGGTACTGCACCCTAAACTTCTCGCTAAATCCGCTAAGCCTTTTTGAGGCTCTTGTAATGTTTGGATTCTTATATAGTCGAGTAAACTCAAATTTGGTGTGTGTTGAGGTGAAGCCTGGGTTTGCTGATATGCCAAACTACGCTCTGCCTCGCCTTGGATATCACCCTGAACATCGCCTTGAATATCTCCCTGAACATCGCCTTGAACATTGCCTTGAACATTGCCTGCTTTATCATCGGCAAACGGGAAAGCGGAAGTCATACAAGATTTGGGGAGGGTTATAGACATCAGGGGCGAATGAAAAGCAACCCGAAGTCCTAGGTAAGTTTCGAAATCTTGAACATTGCGTGGTCTTTCTGAATCTATTGTAAAACTCAAAGGTAAACGGGTGCCAGTCCACTGCTTAAGTAAGGCAACCAGCATGGATAAATACAACTCGGCAATAAAGGGCCAAAGCTTATGAGCACCTCTTTTTTCACACCCCATAGTGTCTTGTAACACCCAAATATATTTATCTTGTAGCGAAAAGCGCTTAAACGATACCAAGGGAATACTCCCCCACCGAATTGCTGTAAGCGCTTCAATGGCCTGCTCAAGGTTTTGGCTTCGTTTAATATTGGCTATATCTTCACGTAGCCATACCCCACCTAAACTTTTACCTATCAAAAAGCTAACGTCGTTACCCTTGCACTGCCCTCTTACATTTGAAAATAAGGCTATACATTGTTTGGCACTAATACGCGTATTTACCGTAAGGCTATCGTCAAAAATGCCCGTACCACGAAGTATTCTGTCTTTACTTGCGCCGCGGGGAATGGCCACGTCCAGCACTGCATTTACAAGGTGATACGCTGGTATCACTTTGTCTGACTGAGTCACTGGTACTGGCGAAAGTGTTTTCACAGGCCTTTGAGTTTCCCCTGAAGTCACCACTGAGCTAGCTATCACTATGCAGCGTTCCTGCTGCCGTTTTTATTGTTTTGGGCGCTATTGCTGTCTTCAAGCTGAAGCAGCAAATGCTGTAAGGTATCGGTGAGCGACCCTTGATGAGTAAGTGGCGCTACCACTGCCCGTGCACTGGTATAAATGGCGGCCGTGTCTTCTTTATAGCGAAACGCTACATGGCTAATACTGGCTCTAACTTCTTTTACAATATCTTGGGCTTCGGCTTCATTCACATTAGGCAGCAATAGCGCAAATCTATCGCCGGCATATCGACAAGCTAAATCTTGCTGTCTTAGGTTCATCACCACCAGCTGAGCGACTTCGTGCAAGTAGCGGTCGCCTTCGGCTTGCCCATAGCGCTGATTAAAATAAGAAAATTCATTAATATCAATAATGGCCACGTAGCCATCATTTCCCGACGCTTGCAATGCGGTAACCCGTGATTGCCAGTAATCGCCTCGATACAACTGGGTAATAGGATCTATTTCTCGGTGGTCTCGGTAGTCCCATTCTCGGCGCCGAAGCTGTAAATTGATTGCACGCTGTTCTAAATGCCATAGGTAAAGCGCCGCTGTCATGATAATCATGCCAATAGCGGCGGGTATCGACTCAATCATGCTGAGCCACAACGCGGAATCAGGGTAACGTAAAAACTCATCAAGTAAGTCGAGTGTCATTGAGAATAAGAAAAATACTAACCCCACAATTAACAGGCTAGTGACCTTACCTGGCGGCCGACTGGCCAATACGGCAACAATCCATCCCAGAGTCAGCAGTACTACACTGCCCTCACCCACGATGTCTAGGCCAGATATAATGGCGAAAGGCTTGCCGTTGCCAAAGGTCAGGCTCAAGGAGCTCGCCAGTGCAACAGTAGCAAAAGTAAAGAATAGCCAACCTTTGTGGTGACTAAACTGTGTGGCATTTCGTAAGGTAAACATGATGTCGCACTCTTATGGGTAGCAAACTGTGCTTTTCCCGCCATTACCAAGGAAGCAATCGGGAACAAGCAGTAGAACAAGACTCAGGAAATATCCCATTTTTAACCTGATTGTCGAGGGTCAGTTTGGCTCATCAATGTGACAAATTGGTGGCAAGGCACCTTTGAATTTAAAAAAAGTATCAAAATACCTAAACTTATTAGCATGTTACTAGCAGGTCAATTTAGCTCATCTTTCTTCCATTCTGATCATATTCGCCATTTCTGCAGGTGTTGATAGCGTTCTCGTCATGTAATTGTCATATCCACTTTTTACCGTATTCGGCATCGAACATGGCTCATACACATTAATCATCAAACTACTTTGCACACATTGCTCACGGATTAAGAATGAAAATTAAAACCCGCTATTCTACATTACGCATTGCCTGTATTGCCGCCCTTGGCCTTTCACTGTCTCATCAAGCCTTAGCCGCTAACGGCGCAATTACCGGCACGCTCAACGACGCCGCAGAAGCGCGAGTGTACGTAGGCGCTAAAGTGAAACTTGTAGAGCTGAACTTAACCACAGAATCTCGACGCGACGGTAGCTTTCGCTTCTCGGGTGTACCTGCGGGTACCTATACCTTAGAAGTTTCTTATTTAGGTGAAGAAACGGTCACGCAGAAAGTCACAGTAAGCGATGATGACACGGTACGCCCTACAATTGAGCTGGGTGAAGGTGACGAACTTGAAGAGTTACTAGTACTAGGTCAACGTAGTAGCCAAGCTAGCGCGATTAACCAACAGCGTGTATCTAACCGTATATCTAATGTGGTATCTGCCGATGCCATTGGGCAATTCCCCGACCAAAATGCCGCAGAATCGTTGCAACGTTTACCAGGCTTGTCGATAGAGCGCGACCAAGGCGAAGGCCGTTTTGTAGGCATTCGTGGTATCGACCCTAACTTAAACAACGTGACCATTAACGGCTTAAACATTCCTTCACCAGAATCTGGTGTACGTTCGGTGGCATTAGATGTTATCCCTTCAGAGCTAATTCAAACCCTTGAAGTGTCGAAGTCGGTTACCCCTGATATGGACGGCGACGCCATTGGCGGCTCTGTTGAAGTGACCAGTGTTAGTGCGTTCGACAAACAACAAGATACGGCGAGCATTACCGTACAAGGTAGCCAAAATGACTTACGTGACGAAGTCAGTCCTAAAGTGTCTGGCACCATTACAAAGAAAATAACGCCTGATTGGGGTATTGCTGCTGCCCTTTCATACTTTGACCGTGATTTCGGCTCTGACAACGTTGAAAGTAATGGCGATGATGAGGTAGAACAACGCCAGTACACCATTACTCGCGAACGTTTGGGTGGGGCAGTAAACCTTGATTACCGTCCAGACTTTAACAACCAGTATTATCTTCGCACTCTGTACAGTGAGTTTTCAGACGAAGAATACCGCTTAAGTAATACCTTTACCCTAGATGGTGAAGATTCAGAAATTGAGCGTGGCAGTAAAGACAGAAAAGAAACCCAAAGTATTTTTACGGTAGCCCTTGGCGGTGAACACCAGTTACGAACATGGAAAGCAGATTGGCAACTTGGCTATGCCAAATCTGATGAAGATGAGCCAGACGCGCTCTACTATAATTTTGTAACTGAAAACGACAGTATTGATGCGAATCTGGCCACTATTCGGCCTGCCATCACTCAAAATGCGGATGCATTGGATTTATCAACGTACGAGCTTGATGAAATTTCGTTTGAAGATAACTATACCAAAGATACTGAAACCAGTTTCAAACTCGATTTGGCCCGCCCTGTAAACTTTGGCAGCTATTTGGGTGAATTAAAATTAGGCACAAAATATCGTAGCCGCGAAAAAGATCGCGACAGCAGCATATTCATTTACGATGGCGATTTTGACGGTATTAATCCTGCTGATTTCGGTGATGACTCACCAGAATATTCACTAGGCGATTTTGGTCCGGGCTTGTCTCGTTCTGGTATGCGTGATTATTTCAACACTAATCGTGCTGCACTAGAATTGGCTGAACTTGATTCAGAGATTGAATCTAATGGTGCTACTTATGTCAATGAAGAAGATATCTTTGCTGCTTACATTATGAGTAGTGTTGATATTGATAAGCTACATATCGTGGCTGGTGTACGCTACGAGCGCACTGATTTCAGTACCTCAGGCATGCGTGTTGAACTTATTGAAAATGAAGAAACGGATGTTGAAGACGTGGTTAACACGGTATGGGAAGCCGAGCGAGATTACGATCACTGGTTACCCAGCATCAACGCACGCTACGCGTTTTCAGATAAACTTCAACTTCGCGCTGCGTATACGCAAACCATTTCACGCCCTAAGTTTGAAGATGTCGCTGCGTTTCAAATTATCGAAAGCAAAACTGAAGAAGATGACGGCGTTTTTGTTACCGAGCGAGAAGCAGAAGTGGGCAACCCAGAGCTTCAACCTTACGAAGCACAAAACTTTGATTTATCTATAGAGTACTACCCAGGTGATATTGGCGTACTGTCAGCCGGTTATTTCTACAAAGATATTGACAACTTTGTGGTGTATGCCGATGTTGCAGGCACCGAAGGTTGGGAAGACTACGATGAAGCCATTCAAGCCATTAACGGTGAAAGTGCCAGTTTACACGGGCTAGAATTGTCGTGGGTTAAAGCATTTAACAACGGCTTTATAATGTCGACCAATGCCACCTTCACCGATTCAGACGCCACCACATTCTTAGACGGTGAAAAGTTTGAAACTCAACTGCCTAACCAGTCAGACACCATTGGAAACCTAACCTTTGGTTACGAAGCCAACGACTTTAGTTTGCGCTTAGCCATGACCTATAAGAGTGAAAACTTTGAGGAAATTGATGGCGACATGCTGCGTTACGAAGATGAACATGCCCAGCTAGATTTCACTGCAAAGTATTTCATTAACGATGATATGCAGGTGTATTTCAACGCAATCAATATCAATAACGAGCCATTTTATAACTACTTCGATTCGCGCACGAATAATGCACAATTTGAAGAATATGGCCGTACGTTCGAGCTAGGTTTTACATGGCAAATGCGCTAATTAAGCGCATTATTTGCCCCATATTTGTAAAACAAGATCTTACGTTTAAAGATACGTTAAACCCTAAACGTCATACACAGGCGTTTAAAAAATGGGCGCGCTACAAGCGCGCCCTTATTAGAGATAAATTCATGCGCGTACTACTGCTTCTTTTTGCCTTATTTTCACTCACGTGCCAAGGGCAAATCACATCACACAATTACTACCAACAACACCACATTAATAATCTTGAAGGTCAAGATAATGCTTTTCACTTTTTAGTGGTGGGCGACTGGGGCCGCAATGGCCATTTTTATCAACGGGATGTCGCTAAATGGATGGACATTGCCAGCTACCAGCTTGATGCTGAATTCATCGCCACTACCGGCGATAATTTTTATGATAACGGGGTGGCGTCGGTTGAAGACCCATACTGGCGTACTTCATTTGAAGACATTTACCATCAGCCCCATTTATTTGTTGATTGGCACCCCGTGCTGGGCAACCATGATTATCGCGGCAATTGGCAAGCCCAAATTGACTACAGTAAAGTGAGTCGACGCTGGGATATGCCCGCGCAGTATTATAGTAAAACGGTAAAATTAGAAGATAATACCACTGCGCTTATTCTATTTATCGACACTAACCCGCTAAACCCAGATTACGCCACTGAAGCGAAATACCAAGAAGCCTATTCTCAAGGCTCAAAAAAGCAATTAGCGTGGATAAACACCATGCTTTCAAACAGCAATGCTAAATGGAACGTTGTGATTGGCCATCACCCTCTGTATTCAAGTGGAAAACGTTATGGCACTACCAGCGCTATTAAAAATGTACTAGAGCCTATACTGCATCAGCACGGCGTAGACGCCTACATTGCTGGCCACGAACATGACTTGCAACATAACCAGTTACCCAATGACTCGCTGGTACATATTGTATCTGGTGGGGGCTCAGAAGTGCGCCCAGTAGGACATTACGACTTTACCCGTTTTGCTGAATCGACGGGAGGCTTTGTGGCGGTAAGTATGACTAATAACGAACTTGGATTTACCTTTATTAACCACAAAGGGGCCGTGATTTATCGCCATAAAGTGCAAAAGCTTAGCGCTGGAACAAAAGGAACTGGCAATGAATAAAGTAAAGAACAGCCTTACAACATTTGCCATAAAAACAACTCAATTCGCTTTTTGCTTGGCCGTTATGACAAGTGCGAATGCAGTTGCATCAAGCGTAGCCGACCTAACGCTAACAAAAACTGGTTCTAATGTTTCTACTGACTTTGAAACAACATACAAATTAAACGGTAAGACGATAAGCGTAACTATTAGTGAAACCAATGGTTTGACCGTTTCTGATAACAAAAATATGCTCGCGTCGCAAAAAGGCCACTTTGTTAATGCAGGAAATTACTTAGTTTCTGATGAATTAGAGCATACTAACAGCAGCTATATTCAAACCTTAGTATTTGATATTAACAGCCAACAAGTACGTAGCTATAAAATAAGTACTGAAAATACGCCAAACCACACCATTCGCATTATCCAAACATCAGCAACTGAAGTGAAAGACTCGGAAGCTTTGTGTAGTGCTAATATCGACGGCAAATTACAGTTCGTTAATATCGATGCCTTAGGCATGCTCACCCAGTACTTAGCGATACCCGATAAAAGCGATAGCACACTTACCGTTCATAATTTACGAACTCTGGCTATTGGTCCAGGCATAAAAAGTTGTGCGCTTGGGGTTAACTACAACGCTTCTGACATTTACGTTTCTGACTCAAAGTTTAATCGTTCAGCGGCACGTCACGCGGAACTTACCCTCTATTTAGCCGACGAGTACGCGGGTGTATGGGCCATGCCTGCAGATGAAGAAGCAGAGGTCGAGCGCACGCTTACCTTCAACCAGCCTGACACCCCGGTTGAAGGTGTTGCTACGCTTAATGGATTGGAGGCACGTAACTTGTTTTCCTCCAGCTCAGTTACAGACAGCACAGTTACAAACAGCCCTAGTACACAAAGCTCGCTTGCCGCGTGGGTAAGCCCAGAACACAACGGCCTTTGGCTGCACAATACCTGCGCCACAACCTTCTTTGGTTTTGATAAAGACATAGCCCCAGAAGATATCGCGCTGTCGGTAAAAAGCGATACGGTTTTCGCCAACATCTACGATGACAACTCAGGCAGCACCTTCACCACCGACATCACTAACGCCATAAAAGCGCTGTACGCTTGCAAAACAAGCCAAGCATCTCTTAACAAGACACCCACACTTAGCGATACGCTTAACAAGACACCCATAGTAAAAAAAGAAAACCTCACTAGAGAGACACCCATCACAAACGATGACGTCCCCACTAACAAGACACCCATGTTTTCTGCTATAGAACTGCAGCCTGTTTATGAAACCGATGTGGTGGAAAATTATGGTGATGCAGCCGATGATCCTGCTATTTGGGTAAACAAAAACAACCCATCTAAAAGTTTGGTGATTGGCACTAACAAAAAAGGCAGCCTAAATACCTACAACTTACAAGGTGAGTTAGTTGCCTCACACAAGGTAGGACGAGTAAACAACGTGGGCGTGGCATACAACTGGGCACCACAACACGATATCGCAGTGGCAAGTAACCGAAGCAGTAACAGCATGTCAGTCTTTTTCATCGATAAGAAAACTGGCGAGCTAACCTTCAACACTAACATCCCTACCCCGCTAACCGATATTTATGGGCTGTGTGCATTTTCAAACAATAATCACACCCAAGTATTAGTAAATAGTACTGATGGCCGGTACTTGCACTATCAGTTGAATACCTTAGAAGATGCTTCACGCGTTTCTGCCACCCTAATTCACGACTTTGAATTGCCGTCTCAGCCGGAAGGTTGCGTTGTAGACACCGATACACAAATTGCCTACTTGGGAGAAGAAGGTGCAGGCATATGGGCGTTGGATGTTTCTGAAGCCGAAACAATGCCTTCATCAACCCTTAGCAAAACGTTTAACAAGACACCCATGCTTATTGTTCCTATAAAATCCCCGGTTACCGCTGACATCGAAGGTTTATCGTTATTCGATGTAGACGGTGTACGCTATTTAGTTGCTTCTAGCCAAGGCAATAATCAGTACGCTGTTTATGAAAGCAAGGCACCTTATAGTTTGGTGGGTATGATTAGCATTGGTGCAAATTATGATAAAGGCATTGATGGGGTGTCGGAAACCGATGGTCTTGAAACCTCCAACGTCAATCTAGGCGGCCCCTTTAATGGTGGGCTATTGGTGGTACAAGATGGAAGAAATGTGATGCCTAGCCAACGGCAAAACTTTAAGTTTGTAGCTGGGGACGACTTAGCTGATGCTATTCGCACTCACGTAAGCACACACATAAGCACTCACTCTAGGTAATTAACTGCTCTCAATCATTTTTCATAGCCGTTTTTATAGCCATATTCCATAATCAGGCGCCGATGAGCTGCTTGAGATAAACGATATGAGAACAATATGTTACTCAAAAAAAGGGTAAGCTGAATGGCTTACCCTTTATACTTTTGGAATGCTTTTACAAAACGACCAATGCTAGCTAGCGCGCTGATAGCCCGATCGAAGTTGTACGTCTATTGCTCGAAGCACTGCCGTTCGGTTAATACTTCCAACCAATACCCCATCGTCGTCAACCACAGGGTAAACGCGAGGCTTATTTTTAATCAGTAATTGTGCAAGTTCTATTACCGACAGATACGGTTTAATAACCACAACCGGCGCTTTCATTATTTCTGCCACTCGGCAAATCTGTTCTCGGTAGTAACTCGACGCTATCATTTGAGCAATGCAATCTTGTTCAGACAAAAAGCCAATTACCTTCCCTTTAATATCAATCACTGGGCCTCCACTTTGCCCGCAAGCCAATAAAGCCTCTACGGCTTCGGCCACCGTCATATCCCCATTTAATTTCACGGGGTGAGTATTCATATAATCACTGACTAGCAACGATTCCATATTTCTCTCCCGGCCGCGGCGTCTTTTATATTTTTATACAGCCTGAAGACGAGACGGCACTGCTTGTTATAGTAATGATGTAACGCAATGTTATCTTTTTGTAATCAAATTATTTTTGTTACGCTTTAAGCCTAGTAGACTATGCTTATGACAGCTACTTTTTCTATTCGAATTTACCCACTAAAACATTATTTTAAGCGGCTTTTTAAACCAAATTGCGCACTTACCATAAATGTCACATAGCACACTAGCCTAGGCTGGTTTTAACTCATTTAAAAATACGGCTATCTCGTTGATGGCCTCTGGCAATACATTGTCTATTTCTAGTAATTGTTCATGCTTGGCTAGTCGCTCAATATCACTAAAACGACTTTGTACACGCACTGCGCCAATATCCCCCGCCATCCCCTTAATGGTATGAGACACCAGTTTGACTTTAGAGGCATCTTTATCGTTTACAGCAGCTTTCATTTCATCACATTTTCTAGGGCCTGTTGATCTTTGCTGCATATATTTCACTCAGCAGTACATGGGTAGCC
>OJHG01000114.1_pt1 | contig 55120 bp, 54 predicted proteins | sample 1594761 | NCBI WGS metagenome assembly OJHG01 (sample SAMN05416786, study PRJEB24817) | seawater metagenome | isolation source: Sea water | place: Canada:Atlantic | collected 2013-07 | reverse complement strand
CAGAGAGAGCACTCACTGCATTTGCAGGTTTTATGGTTTTGTTGTCTGTTATTCTAACTATTTGGCTACACCCATATTTCGTATGGTTCACTGTTTTTGTCGGCGTAAATTTGTTCCAACAAAGCTTTACGGGCTTTTGTCCAGCAACCATTATACTCAAAAAATTATTCGGTCTTAAAAGTGAGAGGGAGATTGCGCTTGAAGCTGTATCTACACATCGAGAGTAATGCAAAAAAGTCACTATTCAATAGATATAAGACAAGATAAAGAACGGGGTTTTATATGCTAAGTGAATCCATACAAACATAATAAGGTAAATGCATTATTGGAAATTAAACATGCACAGTCATAATCATTCACATAGCCATACGCACTCAGATGGCAATTCAGACGATGCATCAAAGCGCATTGGCTGGGCGTTCCTTCTAAATGTGGTGTTCACCATCATCGAATTTATTGGTGGTTGGCTAACCAACAGCACCGCTATCATGGCTGACGCGGTGCATGATTTGGGCGACAGTTTGTCGATTGGTACTTCTTGGGGCTTAAATAAACTTAGCGATAAAGATGCCAATCGCACTTTTTCCTATGGCTATAAGCGGTTTTCACTATTGGGGGCGTTAATCAACGGAGTTGTATTGACCATAGGCTCTATTTGGATCTTGTTTGAAGCAATCCCTCGTTTAGCAGAGCCTGAAATGCCCCAAGTAGAGGGAATGTTAGCCTTATCTATTTTTGGTATGGCAGTAAACGGTTTTGCCGCTTATAAACTAAGCGAAGGAACGTCATTAAACGAACGAGTGCTTAATTGGCACTTGTTAGAAGATGTTCTCGGTTGGGTGGCAGTATTTATCGTATCCATCGTCTTAATGTTCAAGCCTTGGGCGATTTTAGATCCCATCTTATCCATTGGCTTCACTTTGTTCATCCTCTTCAATGTGTTTCGTAACCTAAAAGAAACCCTGATGCTATTTTTACAGGCAACGCCAGATGAAGAGCAAATGTCAACAATCCGAAACGACTTGCTTGCAAACGATAAGGTAAGCGACCTCCATCATTTTCATATTTGGTCGTTAGACGGAGAGCGCAATGTTATGACTGTCCACCTTGTCTTAAAAGGAGAAGTTAGTGTTGAACACATTCAGTCATTAAAAGAGAGCATACAAAGCTCATTAGCCAAGTATCATTTTGAACATACTACAGTTGAGCTAGAATTTGCCGATGAACAATGTCGTGACGAAATGAAATAGGTTTGGTATGCTACTTGTTATGAAAAATTTAAAACGTATATGTTACATCATGATCTCGCTGATACTCTTTCAGTCGTTTTCTGCTGTGGCCAATTCGTTAGATTTTGATGCAATAGACACTCAACATTTGCAACATGAACACAATCATGCTGAGCATGATAAGAGTTTGTCATCAACAAGTACGCAAGATGCAAGTACCGACCAAGTACAGGGGCAGCATAATCCAGCCGACTGTCATCACTGTGGTCATTGCCATGGTACACATGTTCAGTGGGTCGGTCATGACAGTATCAATAAACACCATCACGTGGTGTCAAACCACAACTTTAACTATCTAGATGCTCTTATAGACGCACCTATCAACCGCTTACTGCGCCCACCTAAGCAAAAATCCTAAATTCTGTTTAAAGCTAGTCGCGATAACCTTAAACGCGACGTCCGTTATTATTTAATTTTAGGATTATTATGAATCTTACTCATTTTATTGGGCGTGACCTGCATGTCAGGTCGCCACTGCTATCTGCGCCTTTTAAGCGTATTCAAACAACAAAAGCCACATCATTGAGACGGCTTAGCTTACTTACATTTAATGGCACCAAACTGCTGTGCACTTGCTTATTGTTTGTACCGATTTTTGCTCATGCGCAAAATCAGAACTGGGAAAGTTGGTTCTCTTCACAGATAAACAAACATCCCGATATTGTCGCGGCCAAAGAACAATTGTTAAGCACAGGTGCGCTCGCTGATGCTTCTGAACGAGCCCTTTATAACCCTGAATTGTCAACTGACTATACGCGTAATGGCGATAACAATGACTACAGCGTGGGTGTTGAACAGACAATCGACCTTTGGGACAGGCAAGGCGCAAGGCGACAAAAAGCGGGTTTTATGCGCACTGCTGCACAAGCTCAATACCAAGAAGTCGTTTTAAACAAATCAGCTGATGCTATTGATGCATTAATCAATTGGCGTGCAGCAAGAAGTGCCGCTGTAATTGCAAAATCACAACAACAGCAACTTAATTCGTTACTTGAATTGGTCGAAATACGTCAAGCGGCTGGTGATCTAGGGAGTATCGATGCAGAGCTTACCTTTTTGTCGTTATCGAAACAATTTGCTCAAGTGGCGGGAGCAGAGGCTCAACTTCAAATGGCCGAAGCAATGGTGCGGGAGTTACTTCCTGATTGGGAGCCAGAGCGAGGGATTATACCCGACGACTTTTGGCCTTCTAATGCTACATATCCGTCTGATGAAGAATTACTAAAACACCCAAAAGTAGCAAGCGCTTATGCGCAATGGCTCACGCAAAAAGAAGAAGCAGAAGTCACTAGACGTAGTGCAAAAGCAAATCCTACTTTTGGTATTAATGCAGGGCAGGAAGCGCGAGAAAACACCGTTGGGCTGACCTTTTCCATACCGTTAAACATTCGCAACGATTACAGTGCAGAAACTCGCGCCGCAGAACGCATGGCGTTAGAAACTGAAGCACGTTTTAGAGCGCAGTATCGGAAACTTCGTTTCGATTTAAAAGGAGCGTTTGGCGCGTGGCAAAGCTACAACCTACAGTTTACGCAATGGCAATCATTGGTAAAGGGTCGCATCGAGAGTAGTGGTGATTTGTTAGAGAAGCAGTGGCGCAGTGGCGATTTATCAACGACTAACTACCTTATTGCACTGAATCAACGCGCAGAAAGTTTACTGTCTGGCATAGAGCTCGAAAAGCAAACGCGCATAGCATTAAAAAATCTCATGCTGCAATCAGGTCGTCTTATCGACTTGCCCCCAGTTCAACACGATTTCTCAATTGAGTAACAGGATTAACAAAATGAATAAAACAGTATTAGCAGTTTTCATCGCCACATTTGTCGGCGCTGCACCAAGTTTCGCACAAAAGTCTGATCAACAGCATGCTCACAATGAAACGGTAACAAGCATCGATAAAAGCATAAAAGATAAACATGACGAACATACTGATGATGGTCATGAAGAACATGAACTACAAGATGGTCAAAAGCTTGATGAGCATGGAGGCGAGGGTGCCGATGAACATGATGATCACGAAAGCGAACATGCTCATGATAAAGGTGAAAACGAGGATAAAGATGATGAAGAGCATGATGAAACTGCTTCTGCATCGTTAGACTCCAATCAAATGGCATTAGCCAACATTAAAGTAAGCACACTAAGCCCCAAAATTGTCAATTATACTTTGTATGCACCGGGTGAAATATTTTCAAACGGCTATAGCAGCTATAGAGTATCACCCAGAGTGGCATCCGTTGTCACGCGTCGTCATGTGGCATTGGGAGACAGGGTAAATAAAGGCCAAGTGCTTGTCACGCTTTTTAGCGAAACCGTTGCGCAAGCACAAGCCAATTACCGAACAACATATCCAGAATGGGAAAGAGTAAAAGGACTTGGTCGAAAAACTGTTGGAGAGCAGCGCTACATTGATGCAAAAGCTAATTTTGAAGCGGCTAGTGCAGTATTAATCTCATATGGTTTATCCGATGCAGATTTGAAAACGCTCACCTCACAGCAATCAATAGCATTAGGAGAATATAGCTTACGTGCTGAAATTGATGGCGCGGTACTCAGTGACTCGTTTGAACAAGGTCAGCGTATTGATGCGGGAGAGCCGTTGATCTCGTTGGCAGATGAAAGTGAACTTTGGGTAGAAGCGCATCTACCATCGAATATTAACCTGCGGTTAGGTGCAGGTTCTCCGGCACAAATCAAAGTGGGAGACTTCACAGTTGATGCAACGGTTACACAAGAGGCACATACCATTGACCCAATTACTCGAACGAGAACGGTTCGGCTATTAGTGAGCAACCCTGAACATCGTTTGCATCCTGGTCAATTTGCCGAGGTGTATTTCCGTTTTCTGACAAAAATGCCGGTAATGGCTGTTTCAGAAAGTGCGCTAATGCGAGGGCCCGATGGAGACTGGATGGTATTTGTAGAAGATCATCCCGGCGAGTTTTTACCCGTCGAAGTTGAACTTGGAAGAGCGCTTGGTGGCTTGCGGGAAATAACCGGTGTAGAGCCGGGTTCTCGCGTAGTAAGCGAAGGTGCTTTTTTTGTCGCTTCACAAATCGCTAAAGGCGGTTTTGACCCACACAACCACTAATTAGGAGGAGTCTTTATGTTTAATAAATTAATTGATTGGGCTGTTACTAATCGTTTGTTAGTGGTGATTGCTCTGACAACGTTAATAGTCAGCGCGGTTTTTGTTATTCCAAAACTGAATTTGGATGCATTTCCAGATGTCACCAACGTGCAAGTATCTGTCAATACAGAAGCACCGGGGTTAGCTGCCGAAGAAGTAGAGCAGTTAATTACTTATCCAATAGAAGCGGTGATGTATGCCTTACCGGATGTGATGGAAGTGCGCTCTATTTCCAAAACAGGTCTTTCAGGTGTGACCGTTGTGTTTAGCGAGGACACAGATATCTATTTTGCACGTCAATTGGTATTCGAGCGTCTGCAAGCGGCTAAAGAGTTAATTCCCGAGGGCGTCGGTACGCCAGAAATGGGACCCAACACATCAGGATTGGGGCAAGTGTATCAGTATCTATTGTTGGCTGAGCCCGATTCAGGCCTAGACGCTATGGCGTTGCGTAGTTTAAATGATTGGGTGGTGAAATTGCTGCTGCTTCCTGCCGATGGCGTAACGGATGTGCTCTCTTTTGGTGGGGAAGTACGCCAATACCAAGTTAACCTCAATCCATCTCAATTACTTGGATATGGCTTGACTCAAGATATAGTGATGGAAGCACTTGAGCGGAATAATACCAATGTGGGGGGGTGGTATATGAACCGAGGGCAGGAGCAACTTGTGATAAGAGGCACTGGCTGGTTAGATCATGGCGAGGAAGGGTTAGAGCAATTACGTCAGGTACCTTTAAAAACCGTAGACGGAACAACGATTACTGTATCCGATGTGGCGAACGTTGAGTTAGGTAGCGAAATTCGTCAGGGTGCTGCCACCATGACCAGAAAAGACGCCGACGGTAACATTCAAAACTTAGGTGAAGTCGTCTCAGGCATTGTACTTAAGCGCATGGGAGCTAACACGAAAGCCACAATTGATGGCGTCAATGCTCGTATTCAGCGAATTAACCAAGCATTGCCTGATGGCGTGAGTTTTGAAGTATTCTACGATCAAGCTGACTTAATTACTCAAGCCGTGGATACGGTTGTAAATGCGCTAATGTTAGCGTTCGTATTTATTATTGTTATTCTAGCTTTATTTTTGATGAATCTACGAGCCACGTTTTTAGTCCTGATTTCGATCCCTATTTCTATTGGTATTGCCTTAATGGTCATGTCGTGGTTTGGACTTTCTGCCAACCTTATGTCGCTTGGGGGCATTGCAGTGGCAATCGGCATGCTAGTAGATGGCTCAGTGGTAATGGTTGAAAACATGTTTAAACACTTGACTCACACTGATGCTGAGCATGATCACAAGAGACAATTGGGTGAACATGTTGAAGATGATGATCCATTAGACTCGTCCCATGATACGCACGGTATCGCTTTGCGATTACAAGAAGCGGGCAAGGAGGTAGCCCGGCCTATCTTCTTCGCAACAGCCATAATCCTTGTGGTATTCATGCCTTTGTTTAGCTTTGAAGGCGTTGAAGCAAAATTATTTCAACCAATGGCTATTAGTATTATGTTGGCCATGCTTTCGGCGGTATTAGTTGCACTGATTATTGTACCGGCATTGGCGACGTATCTATTTAAAAAAGGCGTGAAACCACGAGAAAGCGTTGTGTTGAAACCTTTAGACGCGGGGTATCGCAAAGGGCTATCGTGGGCAATTTTGCATAAAAAAGTAGTGATTGGAATTGCTGCAATTATGGTAGTCGCTGCTGGTGTAGTGCTTCCTCGGCTTGGCACAGAGTTTGTACCAGAACTGGAAGAGGGCACCATTAACTTGCGTGTTACTTTAGCGCCTTCATCTAGTTTAGATACTGCCCTAGAGGTCTCCCCTAAGCTTGAGAATATATTAATGGGGTTTCCAGAAGTCACCTATACATTGTCGCGTATCGGTCGCGCCGAAATAGGAGGCGATCCTGAGCCTGTAAACAATATCGAAATTTATATCGGGTTAAAGCCAGTGCCTGAATGGACAAGTGCAAGTAACCGCTATGAACTGCAAGCGTTAATGGAAGAAAAAATGGAGCAACATCCGGGTTTGCTCTTCAATTTTTCTCAACCTATCGCGACAAGAGTGGACGAGTTGTTATCGGGTGTAAGAGCTCAACTTGCCATTAAATTATTTGGACCTGATCTTGACATCTTGGCTGAAAAAGGCCAAGCCATTGAAGCTTTAGTAAAAGAAGTTGAAGGTGCAAGAGATGTTGCTATGGAGCAAATTGCCGGTGAATCTCAACTGATTGTGACACCGAATCGCCGCGCTCTGTCGCGCTATGGGTTGGCCGTGGGTGATGTAATGGAGCTCGTAAGCGAAGGTTTAGGTGGAGCCAGCGCTGGCCAAATCATCAATGGTAATGAGCGCTATGATATTTATGTCAGGCTTGCTGAACAATTTCGAAATAACAGTCAAACGATAGCCGACTTGCGCTTACAAACTCCGTCAGGTGCATGGGTTCGTTTAGGAGATGTTGCAGAAGTGACGATTGCTTCTGGTCCACCGCAAGTCAGACGTGATGACGTACAGAGGCGAGTTGTTATCCAGGCAAATGTTCAAGGTCGAGACATGGGTAGCGTGGTGGCAGATATTCGTCAATCTATTGATGAGCAGCTAGCACTGCCTACTGGCTATTCAGTGGATATTGGCGGGCAATTTGAGAATCAACAACGGGCGCAGAAACGATTATCACTAGTTGTGCCGCTTTCGTTGGGCTTAATTGCATTACTACTGTACTTTGCTTTTGCTTCGTTTGGTCAGGCAATGCTGATCCTCGTGAATGTGCCTCTAGCTGTGATAGGCGGAGTATTTTCACTTTGGTTATCAGGGCAATATCTTTCTGTACCGAGCTCCGTAGGTTTTATTACCTTATTTGGAGTGGCGGTCCTAAATGGGGTGGTGATGGTAGAAAGCATCAATCAGCGCATTGCAGACGGATTATCAGTATCTGACGCTGTATTCGATGGTGCTACATCAAGACTTCGGCCAGTGTTGATGACGGCGATTACATCTGCGCTAGGGCTAATTCCAATGTTAATGTCTAACGGCGTGGGTGCTGAAATCCAAAAACCGTTAGCAAGTGTTATTGTAGGCGGCTTAGTAACCGCGACATTTTTGACGCTCTTTGTACTGCCTGTGCTTTTTGCCTGGTTTTCAAAAGGGAAGTTAAAAGATATGGCAAGAGCGCCTTCCTAAGCTCAGCTGGCCTGCTGTGTGCGATGAGCATCGGCAGGCTGATTATCACTTTATAAGGGGTTCACCCATTAAGCTGCCCTGTCAAGTAAACAATAATATGCGTTTCCCCTTGGTTCTGGCGGTTCAAGGGTTTTCGATGTCCAATATCCGCCTCTATTCATCTCGTTTTTTAGTCGGACAGCGTCTATTCTTGCTCGCACCAGTCTACCGCATTAATCATTGCAGAAAACGCCAATTAGATCTGTTCCAGGCTAGGGGAATTGGACACTATTCTGGCATCACTTGAACACCAGTTCAGGTGAGACTTAGCACACTTTTTCCCTGATTTCGAGAATTCAATGTTTAAGTAAATCGGAATACGACCGTCAATCTAGAACTCCCGTTTTAACGTCATACAATTCACGTGTCTAATATTACTCATTACGTGATTTACTAAAGTATAAATTATCAGTCATTGCGACATTGGTTGTGCGCCATATTGCTAATGATAGGTATTCGTATTATCATTAGCTAATTAATGCAACTTCTTTTTTACCTTATCACTACCCACCAAGGAATACTTTTTATGCAAACAAAGCTAACGCGCTTAACTTTGTCAGTTTCGACCGCACTACTATCTTTCAGTTCACTAGCTCAAGAAACACCCGATGTAGGCGAGGCGGGTGACAAAATAATGCCTGCTATAGAAGTTATTCGCGTAATAGGCGACAGCACCTCCGCTCTTTTAAAACAAACGGGTAGCGTTGTTATTATCAATCAAGATCAAATTGATAAAATTCAACCCTTGTCGACACAAGATGTTTTGCGAAGTATTCCCGGTGTGAATATTAAAAGTGAAGAAGAAACTGCCATAGTGTCTAACATTGGTATTCGGGGCCTTTCAGCAAGTGAATCTAAGTCTCTACTTTTAGAAGATGGCGTGCCCGTTGCACCGGGTCTTTTTATTGGTAACGCCCGTTATTTTAATCCCCGTATTCAGCGTGTAAGTCAAATTGAAGTACTGAAAGGCTCAGCTTCACTTCGCTATGGCCCATCCACAATAGGCGGCGTAGTGAATTATAAAACTAAAACACCCGATGATGGTGTCATCCTCACTGGCCGTGCTGGTTCCTTTAATATGCAAGAAATTACTGTAGAAGCGGGTGGCAAAAACGAAGACGAGGATGCATTTGCTGGTGTTTTAGCAACCCGCGCTAGCAGCGATGGCTTTATGGATAAAGGCTATGATATGACCGATGTAATGGCAAAAGCTGGTGTTATTTTTGACAATGGTCAAAAGTTAGGCATTAAACTATCGCGTTATGAAAATGACGCAAATATCTCTTATCGTGGATTATTACTAGCTGAGTATGAAGCGGGTGAAGACTACAACCCTGCACCAGACGATTACTACTTAACCGAGCGTACAGCGTTTGATATTAATCACGAATGGTCATTATCTAACGACGCAACCCTAAACACCCTTGTTTATTGGAGTGACGTGAGCCGCGATTATTGGCGTTATAGTGTTGATACTGAGGCCTCAAACGAGGCCAATAGTTGGGTATATACCGACAGTTTAACCGGAAATAATCGCTCGTTTGAGCGCGTTGGAATAGAAACTCGCTTGACTTTAGAACACAGCCTTATGGGTGTAGAAGCCAACAGTGAATTTGGCTTACGTTTCATGCAAGAGGAGTCAAACGACACCCGAATTCGAGCGCTGCGCAGCTCCGATCGCACAGGAGCAAACGATCGCCACCGTATTGATTCGGCGCAAAGCTATGCCGGCTATGCCCAAAGCCGTATTCAATTAAGCAATGCTTTTGCTTTTACACCCGGCCTTAGAGTAGAGTCCTATGAGCAAAAAAGAATAATACTAACCAACGATAATGCAGAAGCAACAACCAGCAACACCGAAATTCTACCCGGTGTTGGCGCAACTTACGACTTGAATGATTCGGCACAAATTTATGGTGGTGTTTACCGCGCTTTCTCGCCCGCTTCAAACGGTGTGGCACTTGACGGGCTGAGCGATCAAAACTTAGATGGAGAGCGTTCAACTAACTATGAGCTAGGCCTCAGAGGAAAGCAGGGCGACATTACTTATGAAGCAGCCGCTTTTATCATGGACTTTAGCAATCAAGTGGTAACGGGTAATAGCGACCCTAATTTGTCTCAGTCCAACGGCGGTGAAACTGAACATTTAGGTATGGAATTGCTGTTAGCCTATGATATTGGTAGTGGCTTTTATATTGATACTAACGCTACGTTTATCCCAACTTCAGAATTTAAAACAGGAGAAAATAGTGGAAACCGACTTCCGTATGCGCCAAAAGTAATTGCCAATGTTGCTTTGAGTTATGAAAGTGATAAGTTAAGCGGGGCATTAACCGTGCATCATCGAGGCGAACAATATGGTGATGCAAGCAACACAGTAGACATACCTGATGATGCCGCGGGTGGCATTTGGGGTGGCTTGTTACCTGCTTATACCTTGTTAGATGTAAACGCTAGTTATACCGTTAACAAAAATATGAAGGTATTCGGCGCTATCAAAAACCTAACTGATAAACGCTACATCACCGGCATGCGACAAGGTATTTATGTTGGCCCTGAGCGTTCGTTTGAAATTGGCGTAAATTATCGGTTCTAGTGTATACTTTTAGACAGAAATGCACTAATTCCGCATTATTGTTGCGGGATTAGTGTTATGCACCTTTGGTAACCGTTAATTTGTATGTAAAACTAAAACACGGTTAGCAGCTGGAACAAATACACGCAACATGATCAGCCGCCAATACCGAAGAGACTTTTCTTAGTAAGTTCAGCATCGCTTTATTATGGCTTATCGTTGTATCGATAAATCGCTTATTATCATTTTATGTGTCTCTCAGATTTACGCTCTAGCCAAGCTAGAGTGCTTAAACTATTGAGTCATGTCACCTATTCATTGTTCATATCAGACAAATACTGGAAGAAACAGGGGAATTGGTTCGTTCAATTATTGACAGCGCACTAACGCGGTTACGGCCGATATTGATGGCCGCATTGGCAGCAAGCCTTGTGTTCGTGCCCATGCCGATCAACGTGGATACTGGCGCAGAGGTATAACGGCCTTTGGCCACAGTGGTCATCGGCGGATAATATCGTCAACCTTGCTAACACTGGTAGTGCTGCCTGTTTTGTTTCGATTGGTTTACAAAAAGCTTGTTGTGTACTGAGCTGGGGCATTCGATATGAGTTCGAGTGCCCTCTTATTAATTGCGCTGTTTATATTACAGTTTAGAACATTCTCGAGACTGACAATATAGCGCAAAAAGGCCTAATCCGACGAGAATAATCAGAGGATGAAATAGCAAGTTGTGTACAACCGATTGTTCCCAAATAAAGCTATGTGATATAGCGCTGATAATGAATATCAGGCCAATTACCAGCAACCAAATGCGGTTAAAAATGGCATGTGAAATAAAGACTTTACTCTTACGTTGTTGGTTATTCATTGTGCTCTCCTAAAGCTTGTTTGAACGGATGTAGTCGATTCGCCGGTTCAAACTATGCCGTAAAATATTTTCATATAAAAAGGATTTGAATCCCTTTAAATTATTACCATGGGCTTGATAAAACGTATCGGGAGAATCAAAAATGCCAAAATCATCGACAATCCCTTCACTTTGAATGAAAGTGTTTTTTCCACACCAAGCAATGTTAGGTGATTGCAGGTTTTTAGTGGCGATGGCGTAACCTGAAAACGTCGTAGCTTTTGGGAATCGCTTTTGAACACTGTTTAAATAGCCGTTATCGAGAATAAAGCCTTCCAACGAGATCCACTCTTTGTCATGTTGTACTTCTACCCAGCTATGAATGATTAGCCGTGGGGCGAGTATATACAGTAAGCCCGTGATAGCACCTTTTTGCAATCGCTTATCGATGGTAAACCCATGCAAACGACATGCAATACCGGTTGCCCTTAACAGTGCCATCAGTAAGGTTGCCTTGGTATTGCATTGACCAAGACCATCTTTAAGCACCTCCGAAGCAGCTATATCATCACGTTTGTTATACCCAAATGCGACATCGTTTTGTATAAAGTGGTAAATAGCACCAATACGCTCAGAGGTAGTCAGTGACTGCCACTCCTTTTCGGCAATAAGCGTCTGAATAGCGGGCGTATCGAAATCAAGTAGGGGAGTGGCTTGTAAATAAGTGGCGTTGATAGGTGACATTAGCGTGCCTCCTCTAGTCTTGTAACAAACTCATCAAAATGTATGGGTTTACCGGCGCGAACGGGTATGAATTCGCCGGTAAAGTGTTCCTCAACCAATACCAATGCTTGGTCGCTTGTATCGTGAGCACCTAACGCAACTATGTCGAATTTTTGTGACATTAACGCAATATCATTAAGTACATCTTGTTTACTGATGGGAGAAAAAAGCCCGCTACCTGACGCCAAACGACGCTGTATATCTATACCAGCAATATGCAGCCGGCCTGTTTCAAGTGGAAAATGTACATCGCCGATTAACGCATATAGAGGAGCCTCAAAATGTGTTTCAATATGGGTTATCAGCGCAGTCAGTGTTTGATGACCACACCCGACAACTACCACGAGTCCTTTGTTTTCGAGATGGATCACCAAGGCTTGTTCGTCAACTCGGCCCAAGACTAGCTGTCGAGGAATGGGGCCGGTTGACGCCAGTGAATCCATGAGTATCGTCGGCTTGTCGATAGTCGTTACATCCTTGCCAGGATAGCTAAGTGGGATGGGGGCAAAAATAGACGTATTCACCAGTGCTGGTTGGTTAAAACCAAAGCCTATACTGCTTTTTTCTTCCCATGTACGCCCACCAATATGATCACGATGGAAATGACTAATAAAAACAGTATCAAGTTCATCAGTGTTTACATCAAGGCGCTGTAAGTTTTGCTCAAGTGGAGATTCTTGTGCTTGTTGTCGGTTGTGTCCCAGATCAAATAACACGGTGTGCTTATCCGTTTGCACTAAGTATGAAACACCAGCCTCTGTGGCAAACCCCGGCTCCCCATAAAAATTAACCACGGGCGTGACACTCAGTCTGTGTGTACTTTCTCCAATCGATATGGGTGTAAAGCGCTGAGATGTCCAGTATTGCGATAATGCACTAGCGGATGACTGGTGGCGAGCGTCAAAAATAAACAATGAAGCAATCACGCACAGTGCGATCACACAAAAGATTATTGCTCGCTTCATCACATCACGCCATACATTGTAATCGGCTAAAACCGGCGCGAGATCGGGAGGGAGGGGCATAGGTTTGAGCGCCGATACGTTACTACCTCCGGTATTACCTTTTGGCACCCACCCCAAAAGATAGCCTGGGATTGTTGCAACGATCCTGAGCAGTTGTCCAAAAATTTCACGGACATCCCGTTGTTTTAGTCCGATCTTCAACATTAAAAGATGAGCGTGTATATGAGGAATAAGATAACGTTGACCCAGAATATGCGCACGCTCTAACGCGATGAAGGCAGATGATAAATCTCCTGTTGCTTCGAGTTCCCGAGCCAATTTCTTTGAGCGTTCATATTCACGTTTTAGAAGTGGTTTCATAATTTTGCTGCCTTCAAACTGTCTATGAACCGGAATTATTCAAGGTTTTAGTCGAAGGGTATTGAACAAATCGCCTGTATTAAGCAAAAGCGCCTATTGTTTATCCATATTTTGGGTTTGTCCTGGTGTTACGCCAATAGTGTCGCGCAGAATTCGTGTAAAATGAGCTTGATCGGCAAAGCCTGCATCATAAGCGGCATCCGCTAAGGAAGCGCCTTTTGCTAATGATTGAAATGCCAAGTTTACCTGTTTCCATACAATGATTTTTGAAAATGGGACGCCAAGGTAGTGTGTCGATAAGGCGCGAAGTCTAGAGACTGAAAGACCTACATGTTTCCCGATAAGCTCGACAGTCGGGCGCTTATCGATACTGTTGAGATAAGTCATCGCCGAGATTAGTCGTGCGTCAATGACACTGTTATTTTGATGATAAAGTGTTTCCAGCTTATTCATCATGTCACGCAAAGGAATATCCGCTAACAACGTGTCTAACATTTCCAGAGAGAGGCTTTGTACTATTAAACCTTTTTGCTGAGAGGGTTGCAGAGCGTCGGCAAAAAAAGAATCTGGTTCAATAAGTAGAATGACGATGGGTGATGATGTAGTAATTCTATGTTTAACACCTGAGGGAATTAACCACCCATTACCTTGTTTTTCAAATGTGTTGTCATCGGTAACAGTAATGCCTGCGCCTGCAACCAACTGCAGAGCGGCATGGGCATGCAAATTATTTTCTGCGCTCATACCTCGAAACGCAATCCAGGTTTCACCAAAACAATATTCGCCTTGCCATTTCAAATTAAATTTACCTTTGTTCGTCAGAGAGGAAAGGTTTATTATCACCGTCGAACATCCTATCTTTAAAATCCTCCTATGTCTAATACGGTTTAGTATTAGACATAACGTATGCAGGTAAGTTATAGTGTTTGCATCTTAACTAACAATCACAACACTCTTGGCAATCACAAAACCTACACCGTTGTTTCCCACGTATACTGAGCTGGCAGAGCTCAGTCTGTCTGACTATCCACAACTAAGTTCATTCTTAGATAAGCAACCAATATGGATGAGACAGCACTGGGACTGGGCGAAAGAATATCTTTTATATATCGGTCGCAACAAATCACAGCACACGTATGTGCGTTTTCGAAATGACATCGAAAAGTTTCTACTGTGGGTCTTCATGGTGGATAAGCAGCCAGTAGACGACTTACGTAAAGCAGATATTTTGCGATACATTGATTTTTGTGTGGCGCCACCAGTTAAATGGATAAGTACGCAGCTCCATGATCGATTTAGCCTCAATAACGGATATTTTGCTTCAAACCTTAAGTGGACGCCGTTCAGACAAACGCCGCCAAAATACGATAAGGAAAGAGTGCTCGATCCGAAAAAGTACCAACCGTCATTGCAAACCCTCGAATCTACCTTTGTGGCATTAAGTTCTTTTTACCGTCATCTCATCGATGAAGAAATTTGTTTCGGCAATCCTATTCCATTAGCAAAACGTGACTGCAAATATATGATTAAAGACAGTCAGGTGAAAACGATCAGTCGATTAACGGAGCAGCAATGGCAATATCTCTTGGATACTGCGGTTGAGATGGCAGATAACGATCCGCTTGTGGAACGCAATTTATTCGTTATTGCTACCATGAAAACCCTATTTCTGAGGCTTTCAGAGCTTTCAGAGCGCCAAGACTGGACACCGTTAATGAGCCATTTTTGGACTGATGAGGACAATAACTGGTGGTTTAAGGCCTATGGAAAAGGCAAAAAGATTAGAGATATCACGGTACCACCGGGTTATCTCACGTTTTTGAAACGATATAGAGAATGGCGTGGACTGTCACCGTTACCATCCAAAGGTGAACAAACCGTTTTGGTCGAAAAAATTCGCGGTCGCGGTGGTTTAACGAGTCGTCAAATTTCCAGGCTTGTACAGCATGTTTTTGATGAGGCTTTCGACAAGATGAAGTCTGAACATGGAGTAGAAGCCGCACAGAAATTAAATGAAGCAACGACACATTACTTGCGTCACACCGGTGCCAGCATGGAGATTGAAAGAGATCGTCCACTGAAAGATTTATCCGAAGATTTAGGGCACTCTAGTAGTGCAACGACCGATACGGTTTATGTCCAGGTAGAACGAAAACGACGTGCATCGTCTGGTAAAGACAGAAAAGTCGAGTAGCTAATGCGAAAGACAACATGCTACATGTGCGATGCCTTAGCGACAACGAAGGAGCATATTCCTCCGAAAGCATTGTTTCCAAAACAAAAAGATGTGCTTAGGGAGCTCAGTCTACGCAAAGAATTAATTACGGTACCATCTTGCGAGGAACACAATAATAGTAAGAGTAAAGACGATGAGTATTTAGTGTTTTGTCTGTCTACGTGCTTTCATGGAAATGACATAAAAGAGCAGCTGTTTAATACCAAGATCATGCGAGCAATTGACCGTCGACCTGACACATATTCGAACTTTTTAGATAACTATCAACGTGTAATGCTGAAACATCCCGATGGAAAAGTAGAACACACTGCAGCGTATTCAATCGACCTAAGACGTTTTGACAGCGTGTTATCGCACATAGCATGTGGATTGTATTACCATCACACTCAAAGTAAGTGGGAAGGCGCCACGCTTGTTATGAGCAATGAATTACGTGATTTGAGCTCTATAAATTCTGATGAAGTAAATAGAATAACTGACGATACTATTGAGCGTGTAACATCGTTCTTAAGCGAGACAAAAAATTTTGGAGCAAATCCAGAGGTTTTCTATTATAAAATTTATGATGATAGGCCCAAAGGTTTTGTAGTTTTAATGACATTTTATTCAGCGATATCTGTCGCGGTAACGTTAAGTGAAAACTTTAAAACTAAATGACCTATATATAAAAAACAGGTACTTACGTTAAAATATCGAATTTCAGTGACCTAAACGGTAGTTCAGCCTATCTATGTAGGTAGGCGCGTTCATGTGTCGATGCATTCCCAACTCTCTATCCCGCTGTGGCCAGTACTAAGGCTGTTCCCTGTCCTAGGTTTAGGTGTGTTTTACCGATATGTTTAAATTTATTTGGCTGAAATGGAAACTACTTTCTAAAGGACAATCTTAAGGAAAATGATTAGAAGCTTACCGTGGATTATGTACTTACTATTAAATTTGCAGCGTGGCGAACATTATTAATAGTTTATTGCGGCTTTATAAATACGTTACGTATGGTTATTACTAACGACGCTTTATTAAGCGTGTTGAGTATTTTTATATGGAAAAAAATTAGTCAGTTATTTTATTTATGTGCTTGTGTGTCTCAACGAGACCTTATCGTGTTTATGCATCAATGATAATGTCAGGGTTATTATTAGTAATTAGATTTGTTTAACAACACGATATTCATATTTTAGCTCCATCTAATTTAACGCGGTGATTATCTAGTACTTCTTATTTACTTTTCTTGCCGCTGGTAAGACACCTAACCTTTTTATAATTCAAATTTTATACTTTGTGTGTTGCATCAATTTTTATTGTGTCTTTTAGAGAGGATATTTTATGCCTAAAAACAACGTATACAGGCTGTAAGGTGTTTATTGATAAGTGATGCTAGTTGAATATACGCTTAACCTAGTACTGAATATGTTAATTGTTGGGAGTAATATTAGCCTCAGTAAAGTTGAAACTTGAGTAATTTTAACGCGCTCCTACGTGAAATCTAAGCGCATAATAGAGGTATATACCGTTAAATTTTACGTAGCGCACGTTTAATAAATAGCCGATTAAAAAAGAAAATGTGGTTATTACCATTACAGCTGTATATAACAACAGTTTAAGTGTGTAGAATCGGGTTAGTATAGGGCTACTTCAGTAATTTCACGCATGATAACTGTAATTATCATGCATGAAATTACTTAGCCAAATTGTCGTGAAAACAATGAGTTAGTTAGATGTCGTCTATATTCAAACCTGGTTCAAATACACAACTGTCTATTGTCGATGGTGACAGTACCAATACAGAACGAGCTGAATATGTTGATGCGTATTTTCGTGACATATTTACAAAGCTACCTCGCAATACCCAACGCGCTTATATCAGTGACTTTAACGACTTCGCCATTTTCTGCCAGTCAGAACGTATCGACAGTTTTAGTGATGATTTCTCTCATAACGAATACGCAATTAAACGCTATGTAGAAGAACTGTGTAAGTCTCCCCTCGCCTACAGAACTATCAAACGCCGCCTATCAGCGCTGAGTAAATTTTTAGGCATTGCGAAACTTCCGAATCCTATCATCCAATCGGTGTATCTGCGGGACTTCGTTCGTTTGTCACTTATTGAAAATTGTAAGTTCCAACTTAGTCATAACCAAGCCGTTCCGCTTACTATCGATTTATTGGACGAAATAAACAATAAAATTATTCCAGACACATTGTTAGAAATGCGAGATTTAACGATTATGAACTTAATGTTCGATGCACTCTTACGCGCTGATGAGCTAGTACGTGTATGTGCTGAGCATATTAGTAGACGCAATAATGCATTGCTAGTTGTTACATCAAAGTCTGATCAAAGCGGCAAGGGTTCACATCGATTTATCTCTACTAGTACTATCAACATGGTTGATGAATATATTGCAGAGGCTAACTTTGATGCTAAGACGCAGAGCGAAAGACTAATTGATGATCCTCGCCGTTTAAACAAAGGTATTCTTTTTCGCCGTGTTTCAAACCGCGGGCATGCGCTGCTGCCTTATAACGAACAGCCAAATACACATCAACATTCACCATTATATGAATCTTCAATTCTCGATTATTCGAGTGTTTATCGAATATGGAAACGAGTTGCTGCCCGTGCAGGAATAAAAGAAAACATTACGCCTCATAGTGGCAGAGTTGGTGGCGCAGTTTCACTTGCAGAAAATGGTGCTACCTTGCCCGAACTCCAATTGGCCGGCGGCTGGCAGTCCCCTGAAATGCCTGGTCACTATACTCAACAAGCTAATGTGAAACGAGGCGGTATGGCTAAGTTATCAGAAAAATTTAAACGTTAATTTTAGGTTTTATTCAACTGCCCGTGCTCGATATTGGATTTACCTCGTTATTTGTCCTAATTGTGTAATTCTTTGGGATAGAACACTAATCGCATATCTTATTGATATTACTAGTGTTAACCCATTCACAAAGTTACGCGTAACTATTTATGCTGATCGTTCCCGTCTTTCCCCTTCTCTTTTCCAAATCTTTCACTTCTTTTCCCGTGTTTGCTATCAAATTTGAACCCAATTATGGAATGGGTTCGTATCAACTAGCATAGGTATTAAAAAAGGAAATGTTATGTCTAATGGTATTAACCCGTCACACGGTAAAACAATTGCAGAGCTCGTCATTCCATCTAAAACGTGGTCACTTCATCCGGAAAAGAAACCAGCATTTACTTCAATTGATGAAGCCATTGACTACTTTGCTGACAACAATGAGCCGCTTTATATCAAAGTGCCATTTGTCGATGAGGAAGATAATGTACTCGTTCATGTGAATTCTAGCGGCGAGGATGTGGTGTTCACTATTTCCGATTTAAATCACGGCGGTGAAAGTCGTGTTGATGCATCACATCTAAAGAATTTAAGTAGTACTGTGGTGGAGTTAATCGAGCAATGTTACGACGAAAAGAAAAGCCCAGAAACCATGTGAAAATCTATGTAGTATAATAATCATTTGGTGGGGATTTGTTTCTAACTCTGTGAACGTTGCTTTCACGGTTTGCTACAGTAAGATAATCCCCCATGTTACCAACACGAGTATCAAACTGATAAATACCGCCGCCGATCCAATATCTTTGGCCTTCCCTATCAGTTCGTGCATATCAGTACTCACGTGGTCTGATAGTTTTTCTACGGCAGTGTTAAGTAGTTCGGTGATTAGTACGACAAACAGTGAGAAGAGTAACAACACTCTTTCGCTGTTTGTTACTTCAAGCATGAACACAATGGGAAGTAATACTGCCATTGCTACAACTTCTTGCCTAACCGCGGCTTCGCTGGAAAATGCCGCTTTTATTCCTCTATAAGAGTAGATAGTAGCAAAATATAAACGAGTAAAACCTGAGCGCTTTGGTGGCATAACGTTACAGTGTTTAGTCATAATTCCTAGACACTAACTTATTTAAATGACAGATATGTTATCAGTCGTTCAGCACTGGTATCAATGTCATTCACGATGCCAGTGTTTAGATTTTTACCGCTAACACATCTCTTTTCACACCGTGCAGTACAGCATTCGCCGTAGATCCTAGAAGAAGCCGAAGCCCACTTTGTCCGTGTGTGCCTATCACAATCAGATCGGCGTTTAACTTTTCAGCTAAGTGATGTATTTCATCCGCAGGTGAACCAATTTCTACGTTTACGTTACTATCTGGAATATTGTTGATTGCTGCAATGTCTTTCAATTTTGTCATTGCTTGTTCTTGCACGTCTTGTGAATAGTCACGTTCCAAAAACAGTCCGTATGGCTCAACGTTAGTCTGTGGAAATGCCACATAAAGTAAATGAACGTTTTTTGGCTCTGATGCTACCCGCATGGCTTTCGCTAAAATTTGCGAATAGTCTGAAAACACATCTATAGGTACTAAAACAGTATTGTAATCGTCCATTAGTTCATTCCATTAACGGGAGTGGATAATCACAATATAGTTAACTTCTCTTCACATTTCTTTGATTGAAATCAATTCGCCGTTCTAGATTTTCACCATAATGAAATTTCAGAATAATAAAGTTGGAGTCGTGAACATGGCAAAACTTACTACTGCATTACCATTAATCGCGTTGTTATTGGCGGGATGCGATTTAGGACCAGACTCGCCTCGGGGGTTTAGCTTACCTGAGGGAAATGCAGACGCTGGTAAAGTGGCATTCCAGAAGTATCACTGTACAGACTGTCACCAAATAGAAGGCATAACGATGCCACAAGATCATGCTTATCTAGTGCCTAAACCAATCCCTCTAGGGGGAAGCAGCGGCAGGATCACAACCTACGGAGAACTGGTCACCAGCGTGATAAATCCCTCACATAAGTTAACGCGTAGGCAGCCTGTTAGTATGACTTCCGTAGATGGAGAGTCTCGCATGCGTAATATGAACAATGTACTTACTGTTCAGGAACTCATTGATTTAGTTGCTTATTTACAACCTAAATATAAAGTCGTCCCCTATCGAACTTCTGAGTATCGTTTGTATCAATTACGCATGCCAGAACAAGATGCTCAAAGTGGAAATTAAGACACTGATTTCGTTTCTTCTTCTATTTCAGCCAATAAGCTGCACGGCATAAAGCTATCAGAATTAGCTTCTTTGACGTGCAGCTTGAATCGCTCTGGAATATCATCACCTAACAGTGTACCGGTTTTCACTAGTGGAAAAATCTCGTCGTAACGTGCGATACTTGCTTGGTCTACCCGTCTAAATATATGCGTGCGGTTTAATTCTGTTGTACTTACATGGCCGGTTGAAGACAGCATATCCATTAACGCATGCAGCGTCTTTTTGTGAAAGCGATACACTCGCTCAGATTTGTCCGTTACATCTAGCCCTTTCGCCAGCTTTGGATCTTGCGTTGCAACGCCGGTTGGACATTTATTAGTGTTACACGAAAGCGACTGCACACAACCAAGCGCTAGCATCATACCTCGTGCACTATTACAAATATCTGCGCCCAAACTTAAGTTTTTAACAAGTTGAAATGCTGAAATAATTTTACCTGAGGCAATAATTTTAACTTGTTTTCTTAAGTCGAAACCAATCAAACAATCGTCTACAAATGCCAGTGCTTCTCTAAGCGGGAATCCAATTGAGTTTGTGTATTCCAACGGGGCGGCGCCTGTACCACCCTCACCGCCATCTACGGTAATAAAATCGGGTGTAATACCGGTTTCTACCATGGCTTTACACATGGCAATAAATTCACTTTTTCTACCTAACGCGAGTTTAATCCCAATAGGCTTGCCGCCACTTAGATCGCGTAGCTTTTGTATATAATCAATCATCTCTAACGGCGTAGAAAAAGCGCTATGACGAGGCGGTGAATCTACTTGAGTACCTGGCTCTACGCCTCTAATTTTCGCTATTTCGGGTGTATTTTTATAAGCCGGTAATATACCGCCATGGCCGGGTTTAGCGCCTTGGCTTAACTTTATTTCAATCATTTTAACTTGCGGCAAACATGCTTTTTCTTTAAACAGGTCGGCATCAAACTTCCCGTCTTTGGTTCGGCACCCAAAATAGCCAGTACCAATTTGCCAAACAATGTCACCACCGTTTTCTTCGTGATAAGGCGTTAACCCACCTTCCCCAGTGTTATGGAAAAAGTTCCCCTTCTTTGCGCCCTTGTTAAGCGCCAGAATGGCATTTTTAGACAAGCTACCAAAGCTCATCGCACTGATATTTAGAATACTTGCAAGATAAGGTTGCTTACAGTCTTTTCCACCAATTGTTACCCTTGGATCGTGGTTCATTTCATCAATATCACGGGCCGATAATGAATGCCCTATCCATTCATAACCATCGTCGTAAGTATTTAATTGGGTGCCAAAAGGAATTGTTTCTCTGCTGTTTTTAGCTCGTTGGTACACAATAGAGCGAAACATACGTGAAATAGGTGCGCCGCCAGTATCTGATTCTAAAACATACTGCTGTATAAAGGGCCGCAGTGTTTCAACGGTCCAGCGAGTTCTTCCAATTAATGGGAAGTTTTTTAGAATCGAATGTTTGTTCTGGACTGTGTCGACGATTGCTAAAACGAGTAACATCACGGTTAATAATAGAAACCACCACGCTGGATGCCAGTAAAAACCTACCAGTAGGTTAAAAATAAATAATGCCGTTAAGGCTCCTAAGATTTGATTTCGCATAGCTACTCCATGTGTGATTATCAGTTTTTACTGTTCCAACACAATTTTGGGTTTTATTAAGCGGCATGTTTACGTATTACTATATCTTTAATTGCTAAAACCTACAGTGATATAAACGCAACATAATGGTATCTATCTTTTCCCATTCGCTCGTGTTTCATTACATGCTAATCTAAACACTTCTATATACATCAGCGTGTTGAGCATTTTGTGTGATCGCCGCGCTAACTAATGTAAGAATGTGAGGTAGAAATGTCATGGCTTAAACGGACTACAGACATTTCTATTGGTACTAATTAATCGAAATGGTGAAAGGTAATTCATGGAGTATGCATTTCTTCTGTTCGCATTTGTTTGCGGTTTAACGGTTAAACTTATTGGGATCCCCCCGTTAGTAGGTTACTTAGTCGCGGGCTTTTTACTCAACTTTTCAGGCTACACGCTCACTGATGATCTTACCAAGATAGCCAACTTAGGTATTACCATCATGTTGTTCACTATTGGTTTAAAGTTAAACATTCGCGACTTAAGTAAACGCGAAGTATGGGCCGGTAGTATTACCCACACCCTCATCTGGGTGGGCATCGTGACTTGCGGTGTATATGGCATTGCTGCTGTAGCCAGCCAGTATATAGAAGGGCTAACGTGGCAAAGCGCTACGCTGATTGCTTTTGCGTTAAGCTTCAGCAGTACGGTTTGTGTTATTAAGGTGCTAGAAGAAAGCGGTGAAAGTAAAACCCGTCATGGCCGACTTGCCATTGGTATTTTGGTTATGCAGGATGTGTTTGCTGTTATATTTTTAGTGGCTGCCACAGGCAAACTCCCTTCGGTGTGGGCACTTGGGTTGTTGGCACTTATTCCCGCGATGCCGCTTATTAACCGTGTTATCAATAAGTCAGGTCACGGAGAGTTACTCCCTCTTACTGGGTTCATTCTTGCCTTAGGCGGCTATCACCTATTCGAGCTGGTGAATATCAAAGGCGATCTAGGTGCTCTGATATTTGGCATTATGTTAGCGCAACATGAAAAGGCCAGTGAGCTTGCTAAATCGTTGCTTAGTTTCAAAGACTTATTCTTGATAGGCTTCTTCCTTACCATCGGGCTGACCGCGCTTCCTGATTTCAATATGATTATTATCGCGTTGGTATTCTGTTTGTTTATCCCTATAAAGGCCACCCTATTCTTTGGCTTATTTACGTCACTTCGATTACGAGGCCGAACGTCTTACTTAAGCAGCCTAGTGCTGTCTAATTTTAGTGAGTTTGGACTTATTGTAGGCGCGCTTGCGGTATCTCTGGGTTTATTGGCTGAAAGCTGGTTAGTAGTGATTGCACTTTCATTGTCAGTCTCTTTCGTTATTACTAGTGTGCTGTATCGCACCTCGCATTCTCAATATCATAAATATAAAGACACGATTAAACGTTTCGAAAAAAACCGCCGGCTTAAAGAAGACATTTACCCTGCTTTGCACAAAGCTGAGTTTTTAGTATTGGGAATGGGACGGGTTGGGCAAGGTGCGTTTAATGCGCTGTCTAAACTTGCCGAGGTGAGTGTATGGGGTATGGACGCCGATAGAGTGAAAGTAAAGCAGATGGCCAGCGAAGGCTTAAACGTTATTTGCGGTGATGGTGAAGATGTAGACTTGTGGGACAACCTAGAACTTAAAAATGTTCACTTAATTTTATTAGCGCTGCCTTCTATACAAGATGCAATCAATATCACCCGTCAGCTTAGAAACGCGGGTTATACCGGTAAAGTAGCAGCGATCGCACGGTATGAAGATGAAGTTAATCATTTGCTAGAACAAGGCGTTGATAAAGTATTTAACTTTTTCACCGAGGCGGGTTTAGGTTTTGCCGAAGAAAGTTTAGCCTATGCAAATACGCAACAAAAATAGTCGACTATTCTTAATGCAAACAAAGGATGAAGTGATAACCATTTCTATTTGTATGCCATTGTTTTTACAGTAATTTTTTGACATTTACGTATTTTCACTCTACACTAGCGTCATATTGATAATTAAGGTTTTTATTATGCAAGGTGACAAACAAGTCGTCGCGAAGCTGAATGATGTACTCACCAGTGAGTTAACGTCTATAAATCAGTACTTTCTGCATGCACGTATGTTCAAGAATTGGGGCTTACAAGAGCTCAATGAAAAGAACTACAAAAAGTCGATTAAAGACATGAAGCAAGCAGATGAGTTGATTGAGCGCATTCTATTTTTAGAAGGGTTACCTAATCTTCAAGCGTTGGGCAAACTTTACATTGGTGAAGATACTGAGGAAATGCTGAGCTGCGATGCCAGGTTCCAAAAAGAGCAGCTACCACTGTTACGTGAAACTATCGCGCTGTGCGAAGAGAAGCAGGATTACGTTACGCGCGACATCCTAGAATCAATTTTAGAGTACGAAGAAGATCATTTAGATTGGATTGAAACTCAAGAATATCAAATTGGCGCTATGGGTATTGAAAACTACCTTCAGGCTCAAGTAATGGGAGATGACTAATGAAAGGTAATCAAACCATCATTAAAGGTCTAAACGAGCTACTTTCTTACGAATTGGCCGCTATGGATCAATACTTCATTCATTCTCAAATGTATTTAGATTGGGGGCTCACTAAACTTTATGAGCGTATCGATCACGAATTTGACGATGAGCGTGGCCACGCCACTAAACTTATCGAGCGTATGCTGTTTTTAGAAGGCGTACCAGACATGGTCACGCGAACTGGCTTTAAAGTAGGTTCAGATGTACCTGAAATGCTTGAGAGCGACCTTCGTGTTGAATATGAAGTAGATGCAAAACTTAAAGAAGTCATCGCGCTATGTGAATCTGAAAAAGACTACGTAACACGTGACATCTTAGTTGTACTGCTTGACGATACCGAGCGCGATCACGCCCATTGGTTAGAGCAACAACTTGGCTTAGTGAAACGCCTTGGCTTGTCTAACTACTTGCAGTCTCAAATGTAATTAATACTACATTGTCGTTTCGAAGTTCAGGTAGCTTGGTGCTGCCTGACCTTCTATATTTAACCGCAATTGCCATTTCATTTTTTCTTCGTTACAGCTTCCCAACATAAACCAACCTGACCATTCGCCATTGTGTTTATTTTCAAGCAGCACGGGCACTTTACCCATGTACATGTTCACGCCCTCTATCCAAGCACTTTCTATCTTTGTGCCTACAGGTAAATCGAGTACTAAGGTAATAGAGGTTTCAGGTTCTACTTTCTCTGAAAATTCCGCGTAAGCATGCCTGCCATGTATTAAAAATTCACAGTGCTCGTTGACAAATGTACAGCTCTCTCCTATTTCCTTTATGGAGCCCGAAGAAGGCGTAGCGGACATTTGGTATTGATGCACTGCAAATACACATACTGCAACGAGAAAAATGCAAAGCGGGGTAAGCCACCTTTGTGAATAAAATGATCTCTTTTTGTTACTGTTATTTAGCATTTCTTAAATTTTGTATATTTCTTCATTGATGGAGATCAAGCTCAGGTAGTTTATGGTATCTTTTTGTAATTAAAAACCTTATCATCCGCGTACCAACTGGCTTGGAGACTATAATTATTACTCTTTCCGAGCTCGGTGTGAAGCGTTATTCCGTTGCTTTCGCATGTCTAGACCGTACTTGAACGGCTGTTGGAGACCATAGTTCATTTGAAGTGGAAGATTCATTAAAATGAGTGAAATAAGCCAAGCACAACCTGACTACAATTATAAAGTAGTTAGGCAATTTACCATTATGACCATAGTCTGGGGTATCATTGGTATGGGCCTAGGGGTATTTATTGCCGCGCAATTATTTGCACCTATGCTTAACTTTGACACACCATGGCTAACGTTTTCGCGTCTGCGTCCTTTGCACACCAATGCCGTTATTTTTGCCTTCGGCGGCTGTGCGTTGTTCGCAACGTCATACTACATCGTTCAGCGTACCTCTCAGGTTAGACTGTTCAGTGACAAACTTGCTGCATTTACGTTTTGGGGCTGGCAAGCCGTTATCGTATTGGCAGTAGTTTCTCTACCTTTAGGTTTAACCAGCTCGAAAGAATACGCTGAACTAGAATGGCCAATCGATATATTGATTACGCTAGTCTGGCTCGCTTATATCATTAACTTCTTCGGAACCCTAGTTATCCGAAAAGTGTCGCATATTTATGTTGCGAACTGGTTCTTAGGGGCGTTCATGCTTACCGTTGCTGTATTGCACATTGGTAATAGCATGGCCATTCCGGTGTCTTTCACTAAGTCTTATTCATTGTATGCAGGCGCAGTAGACGCCATGATGCAGTGGTGGTACGGCCATAACGCAGTAGGTTTCTTCCTAACTGCTGGCTTCTTGGGCATGATGTATTACTTCGTTCCTAAGCAAGCAGGTCGCCCAGTTTACTCGTACAGATTATCTATTGTTCACTTTTGGGCATTGATTTCATTGTACATTTGGGCTGGTCCTCACCACTTACATTATACTGCCCTACCCGATTGGACACAGTCGCTAGGTATGGTGATGTCTATCATTCTATTCGTTCCTTCTTGGGGCGGAATGATAAACGGTATAATGACGCTATCTGGTGCATGGCATAAATTGCGTACTGACCCTGTATTACGTTTCTTAATTGTTTCATTGTCTTTCTACGGTATGTCTACCTTCGAAGGCCCAATGATGGCAATTAAAACAGTTAACGCACTGTCTCACTACACAGACTGGACTATCGGCCACGTACACTCAGGTGCACTAGGTTGGGTAGCCATGGTATCAATTGGTTCTATTTACCACTTAATACCTATCCTGTTTGGTCAGCCAGCGATGTACAGCACACGTCTTGTTAATGTTCACTTCTGGTTAGCAACAATTGGTGTGGTGCTATATATCGTAGCAATGTGGATGTCAGGTGTTCTTCAAGGGCTAATGTGGCGTGCAGTAAATGCTGACGGTACATTAACGTATAGCTTTGTCGAATCGCTTGAAGCGTCTAAACCTTTCTATGTGGTTCGTTTCATTGGTGGTTGTTTCGTGGTTACTGGCATGCTTATTATGGCCTACAACACATGGAAAACCGTTCGTGCCCCTAAAGGTAGTATCGCTGCTGATGTTACAACTCAGCCAGCGTAATAAGGAGACGACATAATGAAAAATCCACATGAGTTAATTGAAAAAAATGTCGGCCTGTTAACCGTGCTAATCCTTGTTGCGATTAGCTTCGGTGCCATGGTTCAAATTACGCCGCTGATGTTTCAGCAGCAAACAATGGAACCGGTAACAGGCTTACGTCCTTATACAGCATTAGAATTAGAAGGCCGTGACATCTATATCCGTGAAGGATGTGTTGGTTGTCACAGTCAGATGATTCGTCCGTTCCGTGCCGAAACAGAACGTTACGGTCACTACAGTGTTGCTGGTGAGTCAGTATGGGAACACCCTTTCCTTTGGGGTTCTAAGCGTACTGGTCCTGACCTAGCACGTGTTGGTGGGCGTTACAGTGATGAATGGCATCGTGTTCACCTGCTTAATCCGCGTAACGTGGTACCTGAGTCGAATATGCCTGGTTTCCCATGGCTTGCAGAAAACAAACTTGACGGTAAGTTAACCGCCAAGAAGATGGAAGTTTTCCAAGGCTTTGGCGTACCGTATACCGACGAAGATGTCGCGGGAGCACAAGCGGCAGTACAGGGTAAATCTGAAATGGAAGCCCTTATTGCATACCTACAATCTCTTGGCACACATTTGAAATAATATGGATCAAGGAATAGTAGGTAGCATTTTTACTGTCATCGTCTTTGTTAGTTTCATTGGCATAGTTTGGTGGGCTTTTAGTAGCCGCAACAAGCAAAAGTTTGATGAAGCGGCGAATTTGCCTTTCGCAGACGAAGACAAAGAAAAATCAAAAGAAGATTAGCAGGAGTCTCGAACTTATGAGTATGTTTTGGACAATATGGATTTCAGTGATAACCCTAGGGTTAATCATTGGTTGCTATTTCCTTCTGCGCTGGTGTTTGTCTAACCAAACAGGCGTGCCAGAAGGAGAATCAATGGGGCATGAATTTGACGGCATCGAGGAGTTGAATAACCAACTTCCTCGTTGGTGGACAATCATGTTCTACATGACAATCATTTGGGGTTTTATCTATCTTGCCCTTTATCCTGGATTGGGTTCATACGAAGGCTTATTTGGCTGGAAGAGCTCAAACCAAGGCATATTGACGCTTGAAGAATCGGCGCAAGCGCGTATCGATGCAAAAGAGCAAGGCAAGTTTGTAGAGTACGATCGTGAGTTGGATTATGCAGCTGAAAAGTTCGACCCAATTTTCGAAGCGTATGCGCAAATTCCTGTTGAGGAGCTAGCGAACGACCCTGAAGCGAATAAAGTAGGACAGCGTTTGTTTATGCAAAACTGTTCTCAGTGTCACGGTTCTGATGCTCGCGGGCAAAACGGTGGTTTCCCTAACCTTACTGATAACGATTGGTTATATGGTGGTTCGGGTGCAAAAATTGTTGAAACCCTAACGTTAGGCCGTAAAGCCGCTATGCCAGCATGGATAGATGTTATGGGTGAGCAAGGCATCGAAGAAGTGGTTGAATATGCATTAAGCCTAAGCGGCCGTGATGTTGACCAGCAACTTGCTGATGCAGGTAAAGTTCGCTTTGCTGCATGTGCTGCCTGTCATGGTATGGACGGTAAAGGTAACCAAGCACTTGGTGCGCCTAACCTGACTGACAACATTTGGTTATATGGCGGAAGCCATCGTGCGGTTACTGAAACACTAACCTACGGCCGAAATGGTGTTATGCCTTCATTCAAGAAAACCTTGGGTGATGACAAAATCCACGTTGTTGCATCGTACGTTTATAGTCTTTCTAACGACTAAATTCGTATAACCAACAATAATGCTAAAAAGCCTCGTTATCACGGGGCTTTTTTTATGAGAAAATACACATCTTCAACTGGATGCCTTATTTTTCCTATCGCGCCGGTTTTCCTGTAGTAAACGAGTTGATGTAATTAATGAATACACCCTGGTATAAACAATTTTGGCCCTGGTTCCTTATTGCTGTTCCCCTAATTACATTAGTAATGGGTGGCGTGTTATTGAAATTGGCTATTTCAACCGAAGACAGCTTAGTAGTAGACGATTATTACAAAGAAGGTAAAGCCATTAATGCCCGGCTAGATAAAGAAGCCATCGCGAAACGCAAAAACATAACAACAGAGTTAACCATTACTGATGGCAGTATTGCAGTAAAATTCCATTCAGGTATTCCTCAAGAAGGAAACGCCCTTAAATTGAATTTTTATCATGTGACCATCGAAGAGCGTGATGCAAGTGTATTATTAAGTCGTGATGCTAATGGTATTTACCGTGGTTTTGTCGAAAAGGACTTAACCGGTAAATGGCAAGTCTCGCTTTCTCCTGTAGACGACAGTTGGAAAGTACAAAATACGTTGCAACTTCCCTACTCTGGCGCCATCAAGTTTAATCCGTAATGAGCGAAAACCTTTGTTACCATTGCGCGTTACCTAACGATGCAACACACAAATATGAAGCAGTAATATTAGGGGAAACCAGGCAGCTCTGCTGCCCTGGTTGCCAAGCTGTTGCTCAAGCCATCGTTGATAATGGCTTAGAAGATTATTATCAGTTTCGTACTGAGCCAGCCCAAAAGTCAGACGATGGTATCTTAGAAAGCCTTTCTGCGCTTAACGTTTATGACGACCCAGCCCTTCAAGAAGAGTTTGTTTTTGACGAAGGACAGCACAAGCAAATACAGCTAACCCTTGAAGGCATAACGTGTGCAGCGTGCGGTTGGCTGATTGAAAAGCAGCTTTCAAAAGTATCAGGTATTGCGCAAGTCGCCGTAAACGTTCAAGAGCGTCGCGCACTAATAACCTGGGAACCCGATGTTATTAAACTTAGCCAGATACTCACCACACTAAAACGCATAGGGTATGTTGGCTCACCGTTTCACCCAGATGAACATGAAGCGAGTTATAAACGCGAGCAAAAATCGTTTATTAAAAAGTTAGGCTTGGCAGGCATCATGACCATGCAGGTGATGATGCTAATGGCTGGGCTTTACTTCGATTGGTTTGGTGCCATTGAACAAGAAACCCGTCAATACTTTTATTGGGTTGCACTCACCCTTACCACCCCCGTAGTACTTTATTCAGGAAGCGCGTTCTATTTAGGTGCTTTGAAGGCAATAAGCGCAAAAACCGTGAATATGGATGTGCCTGTCACCCTCGCGGTATTTGGCACCTACTTTGCGGGTTTACGTTCCACTTTGCTTGAGCAAGGTGAAGTGTATTTTGAATCCATATGCATGTTTATCTTTCTACTGCTGTTGAGCCGATTCCTTGAACATAGAAGCAGGCACCGTGCGGCGCAAATTTCAGCCAATATGATGCAATATATTCCGGTTTCAGCGGCTAAAATTGAAGGTGATGGCAGTATCGTTCAGATCCTTGCAAAGCAATTAGCGCCCAATGATGTAGTACTAGTGAAGCCCGGTGAGACCATCCCTGTCGATGGTATTGTGCTAGACGGTACCGCTGCGGTTGATGAGTCTATGTTAACGGGAGAATTTAACCCCGTCAGTAAATCGGCCAGCCATGTAGTTTACGGCGGTACAGTAAACCAAGATGGCACACTAACGGTTAAAGTGACCCAAAGCTTAAAGCATGCCTTGGTCAATCAAATCGTGCGTTTACAAGCTAGCGCCATGGCAAGCAAGCCAAAAGCTGCGCAGATTGCCGATAACTTTTCCCGTTACTTTGTGTTCTCGGTATTGCTGATATCGGCTTTAACGTACAGTTATTGGTCGTTTGTGGGCAGTGAAGATGCTTTTTGGATCACCATCTCTGTATTAGTGGCAACCTGCCCTTGTGCGCTAGGCTTAGCCACACCTTCAGCGTTAACCTGCGCTATGGCGAAGCTGAATCGTCAGGGCATTTTGTTAAAGCGCGCTGACGCCTTAGAGCAACTTAACGATATTGATACCATTGCCCTTGATAAAACCGGCACACTGACCGAAGGTAAGTTCTCATTGCAACAGCGCTGGTTTGCTAAAGGGGTAGATCCAGTGCAGGTAATGGCGCTAACTACATTGTTAGAGTCTCGTTCTGAGCACCCTATTGCCCGTGCCTTCGACAACGATAATGTTAAGTCAAAACATAGAACCCTGCCTAATACCATGAACGGATTTACCGTTACACCAGGTGGCGGCATTAGTGGTGAGATAGACAACGTCGTTTTTACTATGGGTTCAGCCGTATTTTGTAATTTATCAACCACCTCAAAGGTAGATATACCGGCAAATGTGTTTTTGTGTGCCGACGGTGTATTAATGGCCGCGTTCTGCGTAAATGATAGCTTGCGGCAAGATGCCTTAGCGACACTCACCGCACTGAATGAACATCAATTAGTGGTGCTAAGTGGCGACACACAGAAAAACGTTGATGCACTTACTGCTAGTTTACCAATCAACTTAGCAAAGGGTGGCTTATCACCGGAGCAAAAATATTCACAGGTGCATACTTTGCAAAAGCAAGGTCGCAAAGTCATGATGATGGGCGACGGTATAAACGATGCCCCTGTTCTTGCTAGCGCAGATGTGGCGGTTGCGGTAGGAAACGCCACAGATGTGGCCAAAACAGCCGCCGATGTTATTTTGCTAGGAGACAGCTTGCTATCGGTGCCAACCTTATTTTCTGTGGCGAAACAGGCAAAACGTAAAATTCAGCAAAATATTGCATGGTCAGTAGGTTACAATATTATCATTCTACCCTTTGCAGTGTCGGGGTTACTCTCTCCCTGGATGGCCGTGGTTGGCATGTCACTGAGTAGTATTATTGTGGTCACCAATTCAACGAGGTTATTAAGTAAATAATATGAGTATCATTTACGTCTTAATTCCCATCGCTATTATTATTGTTGCGCTGGCACTGGTTATCTTTTTCTGGGCGGTAAAAACCAATCAGTTTGAAGATCTTGATAGACAGGGCTACAGCATTTTGTTTGATGATGATTTATCAGGTGATGAAAAGAAGCTAGCCGAGCAGCGAAAGCAGTTACAACAACGCAAAGAAACAGATGACAGAGATTAATATATTCTCTGCTTTTTTCATTGGAATTGCTGGCGGCGTGCATTGTGTGGGTATGTGCGGTGGTATTGTTGCCGCACTACGCACAGTAACGCCAAGTAATGAACCGGCATTACCCTACACCCTTGCCTATAATTTTGGCCGTATCCTCAGCTACACATTAGCCGGCGCTATTACAGGCGCTGTCGGCCAAATGGCCACCGAGTTTGTGCCTATTGCTAAACCCGTTTTATCTTTGATTAGTGGCGTTATGCTGCTGCTATTAGCGTGTTATTTGGGAAAGTGGTGGCAAGGCTTGAATTATATTGAAGCTATGGGACGCGGCTTATTTAAAGCTATTCAGCCAATATCTAAACGATTTCTTCCATTCAAAAGCCCGGTTTATGCACTACCCTATGGTTTTATATGGGGCTGGCTACCCTGCGGGTTGGTCTATTCCACGTTAACGTGGTCATTAGCATCGGGGTCGGCCGTTGACGGCGCTGCCATCATGTTATTTTTTGGGTTAGGTACTCTGCCCACTTTGTTAGCTGCAAGCGCAGGTAGCCAGTACCTAATAGCTGGTTTTAGGCACCCCGTGGTAAGACAATGCTTTTCCGTAATAGTGGCTATTTACGCTCTCTTTTTAATTTATGCAGCAATTTCATAAACAAAAGAGTAAGATTAATATTAAGTCGACCCTATTTATAGTTTGAACCTATGAGCAAAGGAAGCCAATTCTCAATTCATTGTCAAAATTGCAGTTTCAGCCACTTGTGTTTGCCCGTTGCGCTAAACAAGACTGAGATTGAATCTTTAGATGATATTATTGAGCGAAAGAAACCCCTTCACAAGAGTGATTTGCTGGTAAAGTCGGGAGATAAATTCAACTCTCTTTACGCAGTACGCACGGGCTCTTTTAAGTCTTTCGTCACCAATTCAGATGGTGAAGAGCAGATTACAGGTTTTCACTTCCCTGGCGATATTATCGGCTTCGATGCCTTACGGGAAAATAAGCACCAAAGTTATGCTCAGGCATTAGAAACCGCCATGGTGTGCGAATTACCGTATGAAACGCTTGATGAAATGTCGGTTCAATTTCCTAAGTTAAGACATCAAATAATGAGTTTTATGAGTGCGGAAATTAAACAAGATCATGATCTCATGATGTTGCTTAATAAACGCTCAGCGGAAGAACGTCTATTGTATTTCCTCTCTCAGCTTTCTCAACGTTTCGAAGAACGTGGATTTTCAAATAAAGAATTTCACCTAACCATGACTCGAAATGAAATTGGGAACTATCTTGGTCTAACTATTGAGACCATTAGCCGCCTGTTAAGCCGTTTTCAAAAAGAAAATATTATCCAAGTGGACGGTAAACTCATCACTATTTTAGATTTTGATGAGATGTCACAACGTTTAACGTCTGTGGTTGCACCTAATATCGCCTGTAATAGCTAATCTTCAAAGCTTTTGATCTAAAACAAGTTACGTAATAGCAAATAGGTATTACACTTAAATTGTAGCAACCAAAATTCTGACTATGTTTGGAGGGGTTATGATTAAGTATGAGCGTATTTTAGCGGTTATTGAAGCCGATAGAGAAACCCAACCTGCGCTTAGCCGTGCATATGAACTTGCCAAAAAGACAGGTGCCTCTGTCACCGCCATGCTGGTGGTTTACGACTTATCTTACGATATGACAACCATGCTTAGCCCTGATGATCGTGAAGCCATGCGTGATGCGGTCACTAAAGAACATGCTGGATGGTTGAAAAAAACTTTAGACGACTTAGGTTTTTCTAAAACAGATATAGTTGTGGAATGGAACAACCGTGCCTTTGAAGCTGTGGTGCATTATGTCATCGACAACAGTATAGATTTAGTGGTAAAAGCAACTAAGCGCCATGACGATTTAGCTTCTGTTATTTTTACTCCTACAGACTGGCATCTACTTAGAAAATGTCCCTCCCCCGTATTATTGGTTAAAGATCATGAATGGCCTGAAAATGGTGAAATTATTGCCGCGGTAAATGTAGGCAGTGAAGACGACGAGCATGCCTTACTTAACGACAAAATCACGGTGATTGCTAACGATTATGCCGCGCTGCTCAGCGGTAACGTAAATTTGGTAAACAGCTACCCAGCTACGCCGCTAAATATTGCTATTGAAGTTCCTGAGTTTGACCCAGACACATACAACAACGCGGTAAAGCATCATCACGAACTTGAGATGAACACACACAGCGAGAAGTATGCTATCGATAGTAAGCGCTGTTATGTGAAGGAAGGCCTTCCTGAAAAAGTCATTCCAAAGATAGCCAAAGATATAGACGCTGAACTTGTTATCATAGGTACGGTTGGCAGAATAGGTATTTCTGCGGCTCTCATAGGTAACACCGCAGAACATGTTATTGATGAACTTGTGTGTGATGTACTGGCAATAAAACCAGACGGCTTTATTTCGCCCCTTTCACGGTAATTCAGACAGGTTCATAAACAGCCTGTCGGCACTGTTTGCTAGCAAACGTTATATAGCCTTAAGCGCTATCGGACTATAGCCTTAAGCGCTATTGGCATTTGTTAGCAGTCAGTGCTAACACGATACAAAAAATCTTCACCTCGCACATTCAATTTTACTTGATTACTGTATAATGGTTTTTTTCGCAGTAACCAAGCTATTGATATGACCAGTGCAGGCACAAACCGTGCGGACGCTCCGTTAACCGCGTCTCAAAATAAACAAAAATACAGCTTTAATAAGCTACAAAAGCGACTTCGTCGAAATGTAGGCAAAGCGATTGCTGATTTCGGCATGATTGAACATAACGATAAAGTGATGGTGTGCTTGTCTGGTGGTAAAGACAGTTACGCTATGCTTGATATTCTTATGTTTTTAAAACGCATTGCGCCAATTCATTTTGACATTATAGCGGTTAACCTTGATCAAAAGCAGCCTGGATTTCCAGAGCACGTACTTCCTGAATACCTCGAGAGTGTAGGTGTCGAATACAAAATTGTAGAAGAAGACACTTATTCTATTGTTATGGACAAAGTACCTGAAGGTAAAACCACGTGTTCGCTTTGTTCACGATTACGTCGCGGTATTTTATACAGCACGGCTAAAAAGCTAGGCGCCACTAAAATTGCCCTCGGCCATCACCGTGACGACATGCTAGAAACCTTCTTTTTAAACATGTTCCATGGCGGTAAGCTTAAATCAATGCCACCAAAGCTGGTTAGCGATAATGGTGAGCACATTGTCATAAGGCCCCTTGCTTATTGTACTGAAAAAGACATTCAGCGTTATTCTGATGCCGTAGAATTTCCTATTATTCCTTGCAACTTGTGCGGGTCTCAAGAAAATTTGCAGCGTCAGAACGTAAAGGCCATGCTACAAGATTGGGATCGCCGTTTCCCTGGGCGTATTGAGTCAATGTTTAGTGCGCTTCAAAATGTAGCGCCGTCACATTTGGTCGACAAGAATTTGCACGACTTTAAAGGCATCTCTACACAGAACGGGCCGGTTGAAGATGGTGATATTGGTTTCGATCCCCCCAGCTTTGCGTCGCCCAATGAGCCTACTGACGACACGGTTCACGTTATCAATTTGATGGAATCAAACTAAATGAAAATTGGTCTAGCATTAGGTGCGGGTGCCGCAAGAGGTTGGACCCACATTGGTATTATTCAAGCATTAGAAAAGCTGGGTATTAAAATTGACGTGGTGGCAGGTTGCTCTATTGGTGCCTATGTTGGTGCCGCTTACGCTAGTGGTAAGTTAGAAGGCCTTAAAGAGTGGTCTTGTTCTTTGTCAGATTGGCAGGTACTTGCTTTGATGGGCGTTGGTTTACGTAGGGGCGGTATTGCTAGCGGGCGAAAAGTGTTTGATAAACTTGCCAGCGAATTTTGTGCCCCAACCTACGAAGCAATGGAAAAACCGTTCGCCTCCGTGGCTACCGATTTGTACACAGGTCGTGAGGTAGTGTTTAGTTCCGGCGAGATTGGCAATACCATTCAAGCTTCGTGTGCTATTCCTGCCCTATTTGCCCCAGTCGCCCATGGCGATCGTTGGTTAGTAGATGGCGCGGTGGTTAATCCAGTGCCTGTTAACCTGTGTCGTCAGCTTGGTGCAGACTTTGTTATTGCCGTGAACCTTAATGCTGACTTCAGGCCCCTTAGGCTTGAAAAATTACGACTCGATCACGAAGAAAACCAAAGAAAAACCGAAGACTTTTTCACTAAAAGCCAAAACGTGCTTAAGCAGTGGTTCTCACCTGATGGTAAAGAAAAAGCAGAAACGGAAACTGAAAGTGAAACCGATAGTAAACATAGCGAGCAAAACGAAGGCGTTGCTAGCGACGCTATTGAGGCCATAGAAGAAACAATTTCGCCGCCACCAAATAAAGTCCCTAAAGGTAACCCTCCAGGGATTTTAAGTGTAATGAGTAGTTCGTTAGAAATACTTCAAGCAAGGGTGACACGTTCTCGTTTAGCGGGCGATCCGCCGGATATTCTGATAGAGCCCCAACTAACCGACGTGGGTATTATGGAATTTCACCGCGCACAAGAGCTATGTGAAAAGGGTGAAGAAACCATCACCCGTATTGCTGAGCAAATTAAGTATCAGCTATTAGCTTGATGCCATAGCGGTAACACGAAGTGGGGCTTTCGGTAGTGTGAGCCCTTTATTTTCGTTAATTTCACTTTGTTCTAAGTGAAGTATGCCGTTATTAATATGCAGGCCTTCTGGGGTAATATAATCCAGATTTTTATCATCAAATTGCAACATCAACCCTTTCACCGTTGGCATTAAGAACGATAAAAAGCTACCCATTTCATTGAAGAACGCTTCATATTGGCCATAGATAAAATTCAGCTCTTCTTTTGTATAACTGGCGGTTAAGTATTCACTTTTTGTTTCTAGCTGCACAGACATATCACATACATTAGCCGCTTCAGTTAAATCGATACTGATATAGGCATTTGCCAATTTTAGCGCTTTTTCCGTTGGTACAGTGAATCGGTACTCATCACTAACCTCTAATGGCATAGTTTGTTTGTCAGTGACTATCTCAGCGTTATTAATTTCACATAACCGCCCTTCACCAACACGCAGAAAACCAAAAGCGAATTGCAAAGCTTGAGTGTCTTCATTATCCAGTTTTTTTACGTGACTATAAAAACGGCTGTATTCCACATTCACCGTTTCAGCGGCAACACTTGAGGTGAGTAATGCGCCTATAAGCGCGCATGCTATACGTTTCATTCGGTTAAGAACTCCTGGTTAAACCGGATCATGGTTTGTAATTCGTCTACATAGGCCGCGCCGCGCTCAGAGTAATTCATTAATCCCTCTGCCAAGGCTACGCCAGTAATGGGGATTTGATTTGCTCTTAACCGCTCTCTGATTTCTCGCAAATCGGTATAGGCATCGTGTCTATTCAGGTTACGCATATAAGTATAAGTCGCCCGAGATAGGCTTGGGAACTTCGCGACTTCGTGCGTTGCGCCGGCATTTCGTTTACCGGGAACAAAACCACATCCTTTCACAAAGCACCAAATACCAAAGAAGTTATAACCTTTTCTAGCAAAACGACTGGTGCCCCATGCCGACTCGTTTGCCGCTTGCACGAGCACGAGTTCAGCAGGCAAAATATCAATTTTGTGAAGTAACGCAAGCAGACGAGATGTGAGCGGTTGTTCCGCCTTTACGCGGTACTCAGTTTGCAACCACTCAAGACGGCTAATGTCATCGTCGGTTAGCGGCTCTTCGTTCAAAGCCTTACGATACAACGTTTGTATGTAGTGTCTAAGGGTAAGTAAATACGCATTCTGTTTTTCAACTTCGGGGCGTAAGTAATCGAAAAAGGCACTTTTCTTTTCTTTAACGTCGGTATACGCAGAAAAGTCGGGAACAGGTTTTGTGGCTTCAGGTGTTTCTGGAATATCTAAAATATCGGGCTCGCGCTTAGTTAATATAAGCGCGTTAATGACTATTACTGCCAATACAGCAATAGTAATTAAAACAATTTTTAGCGTTTCCCGTTTATGCATCGAAGCTCGACTCATTCGTTTTACTTTGAACAGTTTGGCTGGGTGTATATTCACCCTCTTCACCAATCATCTCTTCATACAACAACCCTAGCATACTAAAATACAGGGGTAGAACCCACACAAGGGACAAGCCTAATGTAAACGGAACGGAAATAAACAATATAATAAAAATGGCAAACACACCGGCTAACTGTGCCCAATAAGCATTGAAAACCCGGCAAGATAAAATAATGGCACGAAGCGGCGTTAACGATTTATCAGCAACCAGCATGAGTGAAAAAGAGGTCGCCATCCAAAAATACACACCAGGTACCACTAACAATACCAAGCCAATTTGTACCACTATGCCATTCACCAATTGAGTAAGGGCTAATGCGAATATCAAAGAGACGTAGCTGAAAATAGAGAAAACCGTGGTTTTTTGACCTCTGGCATGGCTCACCCCCATCATATACAACCCGCCAATTAGTGGTGCAACAATGAAAATAGCCACAATTTCAATTAACGATTGGTGTTCAAAAATGAAGGTGCCGTCTTCATTGAAAGTAATGAACTTCTGAGCAACAAAACCGAGTACGACAAACGTAAGAAATAGGACTAATGAAGCTTGGAATAAGCTTAAAAAATTTGCTTTAGCCAAACCATTAGCGCGAGAAAACAACGATTTAATATCGAAATCATATTGCTTTGAAAGTGTTCTTTCTAGCTTGCTTGTTGGCTGGTTATCTTTAAAAGGCATTTTATTATCTGCCACACGATCCTCTACTGCTGCTATCGAATTTAACCGCCGCATTATACATAAATATGGCGATTAACCCCAATTACCACGTGTTAGTTGATTAAATGTAATAACCAGCGTTTTGCCTCAAAGCATAAATCTATGAGTGAAACGTTAGCCCAAGACTAATTTTGCGGCCAAGCCAACCAGTAAAACGCCCATTGCACGGTCGAGCCAGTACCCTTTTTTCCCAATAAGTTGAGCAATTTTACTGGTACTAAGTAGGTAGGATAGAAAACAAAACCAAAGTCCTGTTGCTATGGCTAAGTAAATTCCATAACCAAGCTTGATTGAAAAAGGCGTGTCGATATCAATAATAGCGGTGAACAACGATAAGAAGAATAAGGTTGCTTTGGGGTTTAAGCCATTTGTTAAAAAGCCAATCCAAAGTGCTTTTTGTGCAGATATTTGCGAGTTAGCTTTTTTATTATTGGCCGCCTTGTTATTAGCTAGCTTAGTTTCATCCAGATTATCTACGCTGTTGCTTACCCCTGCCTCGCCGCCTGCTGGCGGTTGGCTAGGCCCGCTTTTTAGTGCGCCATACGCAATATACAATAGATAACCCGCAGCAAGATAACTAAAGGTTTTGAAAAGCCATGGCGTAGTGGCAATAACTACACTTAAACCCACCAGTGAATACCCAACGTGTAGCAAAATCGCCAGTCCAATGCCAACGCTTGTATAAATAGCAATACGGCGACCGTACGCGAGGCTATTGCGAACCACTACCGCAAAATCAGGGCCTGGGCTAGCTACTGCAACAAGGTGCACTAGGGCAATGGTCAAAAATTCATTCAGGTAAGGCATATATTTTTAATATTACTCTATATTTTAGGCGCTCAGTGTCAGTGAGCTTTCATGCTAGTAAAGCGTCTTTAGCCATGAATTTTTTCAAATCATAACTTTATTTAAAGATCATATTCTTTAATTAACCGCGTTACAAACGCTGGGACTATTTCAGTGGCATTGCCGCTAATAGATTCATCGAATAACCAATTATTCGCACTGGGTTCTAAATTTAATTCTATGCATTGTGCGCCCGAGTCTTTCGCATTAATCACAAACCCCGCGGCAGGATAAACATTTCCTGAGGTTCCAATGGCTAAGAAGATATCTGCGTTCGCAATATCTTGTGAAATTTCTTCCATATAAAGGGGCATTTCACCAAACCATACAATGTCGGGTCGTAAAGTGGCGGTATTACAACAGGCACAAACAGTTTGGCCGTCGAACGCAGTTTTGCATTCAAAAGTCTTATTTGTTGTTACGCAACGGCTAGACAGTAATTTTCCGTGCATATGCAAAATACGTTCGCTGCCCGCGCGTTCGTGCAAATCGTCGACATTTTGCGTGATTAATGTGAATCGGTCTTTCAATGCGCGTTCAAGTGTCACTAGCGCTTCATGAGCAGCATTGGGATTGACGCAATCCGTAGTCAATTGCATTCTACGTTCATTATAAAACCGATATACAAGTTCAGGGTTACGGGCAAAAGCTTCGGGCGTAGCCACGTCTTCCACACTGTGCTCTTCCCATAATCCGTTGTTATCTCGAAACGTCTTTAATCCAGATTCTGCTGAAATTCCTGCACCAGTTAACACGACAACGCGAGGTGGTGTATTCATAAGCTCAATTCCTTTGAAATATATACACGTAACACGACTACCCTAAATTAAACGAAGGTTAATCTTTCACTACTGGAAAAGTGGCGTTTGCTCCCCACTCAGACCAAGAACCATCGTAAATAGCAACATCATTTGCACCGCACATGAGTGCAGCAACGCCAATAATACACGCCGTAACCCCTGAGCCGCAGGTACAGATAATGGGCTTCGATAAATCAATATTGGCTTTGGCAAAAACATCTTTTAATTTTTCAACGCTTAAGAAAAAACCATTCTCTAACAGCGCTGTGAATGGAAGATTGTAAGCACCTGGCATGTGCCCCGAACGAATCCCAGGGCGAGGCTCTTCTACTTGCCCGTAAAATCGCGCTTCACTTCTGGCATCGACTAGTTGAGCATCGGTATTAATCGCTTGAATAACCGCTGAACTATTTACAAACCATTTGCTCTGCGCATTACTTTCATACTTAAAATGTGAGGGAATACGTTGTTCTGATACTGGTAAGTTTTTTTCTTCCCACGCTACTTGGCCGCCATTTAACAATTTTACGTTCTCATGCCCCATGGCTTTAAGCATCCACCAAACACGAGGGGCGCTGTACATACCTCGGGTATCGTAAACCACTACAGACGAACGTTCGGTTAAACCTTGTCGGCCTAAGTACAAAGCAAAGTCAGATTCGGTTGGCATACTATGAGGAAAACCCGTAGTGTGAGCACTGCCCTCGCCGTCTAAGTCTATATCCACAGAGTTTGGCAACACCATGGCATCACGAGAATCAGGCGTTTTGGTAACCGGGTCGTCCATAACCGCACGCACTAAAATGATGGGTTCATCTTGCAGTTGCGTGGCAAGCTGTTGAACATTAACTAACATCGACATATCACCCTCTCCATTGAAATGCCCACGTAACGCTGTGGGCATTACTGGTTTGAGCTATTTACGCTTTATATTCTTAATTACAAAGCAGCCATTGCTGAATCGTAGTTTGGTTCTTCCGTGGTTTCAGCCACTTGCTCGGTATAAAGTACCTTACCGTCGGTATCAATCACAACGACTGTTCGTGATAGCAGACCAGTTAGCGGCATAGAAGTGAACGCCACACCATAGTCGTCACCAAAACTTGTACGGAAAGTAGAACCGGTAATCACATTTTCAATGCCTTCTGCACCACAAAAGCGGCCAGCTGCAAACGGTAAGTCAGCAGATACGCAAATAACTTGTGTATTGTCTAGACCAGCTGCTTGTTCATTGAATTTACGCACTGACGTTGCACACGTGCCTGTATCGATAGAAGGGAAAATGTTAAGAATAACGCGTTTACCCTTAAGATCAGCGAGGGTTACTTCACCTAAATCCGCTTTTACTAATGTGAAGTCTGGGGCTTGCTGCCCAACTTCTGGAAGCGAACCTACAGTTGAAACTGAATTACCTTGAAACGTAACTGTTGCCATGTTTTTCTCCTTGGGTTTTGATTGCTTAACCTTATAGTTAAGCGCGAATGCACGCAAGATAAGGGTTACTTAACTTGCGCCTTTGCAAATTCAATTTTGTGACTTAAATGGGGCTTCCCTTTTAAGTATTGGTGTCGAAAAATACTGAAGTATTTAGCTAGCGCCGTAGCCGCTTCAACTTCACCTGCCAAATCTAACACGTTTATTCCCACCTCTGCAGTGCAATGCTGGAATTCTCGTGTAGATTCTCGCAACAAGTAATTCGATGATATTTCAGGGGATACGCCCAGCACCGGAAACTTATCTAGGTACGGGCTTTTACCAAACATTTTTCGCGCCTCACGCCACGTGCCGTCTAAAAATATAAACAATGGAATTTTGTCTAATTTATCTTCCGGCTTGGGGATGCAACGCGCTGGCTCAGCATACTCGTGAGGAAATATAATGATGGGTTGGTATTTAGGGTTGCTTAGTAACGTCAGTAAATCTGCATCGGGTTCGGTTCTGTGCCACACAAACGCGTAATTTTCAGCTACCACATCCGCAATTAATCGGCCTGTGTTGGTTGGCTTGTAGTATTCGCCCTTGTACATGATGAAAAGTACCGCACAGGATGCTTGTGGTTCAGGCTTATCGGCACAAATACACGCGTTTACAGGCAGTAAACAAATATCGCAACGGATAACTTTACTACCCCGCGCATTGAAAGCTCGCTTTGCTCGTTTGAGCTCAGACGTTCTAAGCGCCAGAATGGAATTAATATGTGGAAGCACGCAGTAAACTCAATAAGATTAGAGTGATATGGTAGCACAGAGCGTGAGTTAGCCGTAAAGCAAAATACTGAAATTAATTAGCGAATTATAAGCTTTAAGAATATATATTGGATGTATTTAGATATGTAGAAAATGGTGCCCGGGGCCGGAGATAAAACAAAATCACAAACCACTGATTAGTAATGATATAAATATAACAACTTCGACTTTGTAGCACCATTTGTAGCACCAAAAATTACCTTTAGGACCTCTTTAACGGGTTCACTTTTTTGTTATAAGTAACCAGCTTTTAATAAGAAAATATTTTGCTTAAATTCTAAAACATTCTCGTTAGCGTACTGAGTAAGATTCAATCAGATTACTAAATAGTGACGTAAGCTTAATACAACCAAGTTCTATAAAAAAAGCTACAAACTGCCAATATAAAATGTATTGCACCTACAACAACGTAAACGGTTAAAAAGTGCTGTTTAGGTGGAAGCAATTGTTTTTCACTAATTTGTTTTATTTCCTCTTTGGAAATGTGGTTATGAAGTTTTGAAGACCAATCAGTGAAGATTCTTTCAGAGTTAATTAGAGATTGGTTAGCGTTCCAAAAGCGCATGACGAAAGAAACTAACAAATATACAGCAACACCTTTAAAAATGAGCTCTATAGAGCTGTCGGTCATAAATTCTCTTTTACCAAGCGTAATTCGTGAAAATACCGTTAAAGAAAAAATGAACGACAATGATAAAACATCTGTAACAAGACCTTTGCTGATCGAGTCACATAGTTCATTAAGCTTTGTCGAGAAATCTCTCAGGTCGCTGTATAGCTCCTTTAATTCTTTACGATAATCTTCGTTCCTTTCCGCTAAGAGGAATTTGTACTTTGACTTGGCCTGTTCTAGGCTTTCTATTATTAAAGAATCGTTCAGCCCTTGGAGGTTAAATTTTTGAGGTAGTTCTAAAGCTAATCTGTCAGCTATTAGCTGTTTCTTTGTTTCACAGTCATCACCTGTATAAATCCACGAAATCAGCTCTTCAAGATTTTTGCACTCTAACGGATCTTCACTTCGCCATGAACCTATATTTACACTGAGATGTTTTAGCCCGTCGAGGCTAATATCCCCCTGGGAATAGAAAGAGGTTGCCAAGCTTGCTAAAAGGCTAGATTTGTATGCATTTCGAATAATCGCAAACTTAGAATCACCTACATCTCCTTTAGTTATAGCGAATAATGCCGGGGCAATTTGAATTGCTGAGTTTGATATAAGCTTTATCGTGCCCTTTATTTTATCCTGATTAGGAATATAGAGATGTGCCGATTTTTTAAAAACGTTGGTATCGTCTACAGGAGTTATTCTCAAATATTCTCCAGATATCGATACATCTAGGCCATGCACTTGTATTCTGATGACTTTGTCTTCTGAAAGTAATGAAGGCTCGAAAGGATTTCTGAAGCCGAAAAAGTCTCTTTCAGCAACATCAAGGAAATCATCTGAAAAGAATAGATACTCTTCAAAAGCTGTAAACTTAGAGTCGTAGCCAGTTTTCTCAAGCAGCTTGGCTTTATTAATATTTATTGACCAGTCAACCGAGCCTTTATCAAATTCTTCGTCATCGTGTTCAAAATCATATTTTTCATTATCTATGAAAAGTGATTCTATAAAGCTTTCGCTAATTGATAGCGATAAAAGGCGCTTAAATACACTGAAACACTCTTCATTAAAGTATCCTTCGACGAAAAGCGTTTCTAAATTGTCTTGAGAATTATGTGAATTTTTTAGCAATAGAGCCAAGTCATCGCATATAGCCTTAAGAGAGCTCATCAATCTTACTTGCCCTAATTATAATAAGTTTTTCACCAGTTTTGTTGTCTGAGGTAATTTCTATACCGTTAGATTCTGGACTACCCTCAAACTTTACAATTACGTGTTTATTGGTTCTATAGCAGTTAACTTTGTCACTGTCAGGAATGGAAGCAGGTCTTGCAACGAACTGCACTCCCTCCATTGCATTTTCTTCCCTACCCATGAAATTTTTAAAAGATATAAGTCGTTCATTATGAACATCTTCATTTTCGTGAGCACACACAGCCACAGCGATATCATCCATTGAGAGAACCTGCCCATCATGAGCATTAATAAGTGCCACTGCAGTAGCTTTAGCCTCGCTCTTACTTAGTCCTTCTACAGTACCAGCCCACTTCGATACAAGAGATGGTACTCGACGCGAGTAAACAGAGTCATTCGCAAGAAGCTTAACACCCAAAAATCTTTCAAAATAATCTGTAATAGCCTTATCACTGTCTAGCTTTTTCCCAACGCGACCTCGCTCAACTGCAAGAGCGTCCCATTTGAAAATATTATTTACGTCGACTAATGCTCGCTTTTGAATCGCACTCTTATTTTCAGCAAGTGAGTCTGATATTTCCTTAAATGAAACCTTCAAATTGTCGTTTTTGTTTCTTATCTGTTGGAGTACTTTTGTGTAGTCTACTTTGATGATAGCTATGAATGACTTGGTTTCAGTGTCGATTTCCATTGTCACCCTTGAGACAATAAGAATACCACTTACCGCTGTATTTGGATGGAATCTTAAGAAGTCCTTTGCAATTTTTTTTGAGTTACTTTCAAAGTATTTTTTAGGATCTTGGGTTATCTCGTTGCACCATGTAGAAAGTAACGACTCTTCTTCACCCTTTCCCTCTTTGTTTCTCTCGTCAAAAATGTACTGTGTGCCTTTAGTGCATTCTTGAATCATTTCGGTAAAAAATTTACGCTGGTCAAAAGTGAGACTTACTTCTTTAAGGTATTCGGGTAAGCTCGTTCCTTGAATCATTATGTGGTAGATGAATTCGTGAACTTCTAGAGAATTGATCGAAGCAGCCGGAACAGCGGAAATTCTATCACGCATCTTAAAATCCCTTTAAATATATTAAAACGTTTACAGTTATTATGTATTTTTTAAACTGAGTAAGGTTAACCTATTTAAAAACACATGTTCAAGTATCTCAGTATTAACAGTCTGCTAATACTAATCAGACAGGCTTATCGAGTAAGCCACTAGGTTTTCCCTATTGCATAAATCACAATTGAACTTGAAACCGTGGTTTATATCTCGCTGCCAGATAGAAACGGGATTAAGACAGTCTTTGTTTGCGCACGTTGCACTTACTTTATCGGGTCTGTAACTAAGCTGGTGGTTAACAGCATCAAAAGTAATTTCGTATGAAGCTGAACACTTAGAGTTTGAGCAGTGCAGATTAAACTCACTAACGGTGTAGTCAGGATCACACCCAATGCGCTCACCACACTTTTTGCAGTCGAATGTAAAAAGACCTGCTTTAGGAACGAATTTAGAGATAGGGCTATTGATCACTTCATCCAGTAAGATGCTTAACCGTTCCAACGTTTTATTAACGCTGGTGGTATTAAGAGCGATAGGTTCTAAATCATTGTTAAAGCTAGCGTGAAGATAAGAGCCTATCTTATGGTAATGCTTACTCAATTCTTTCCGCGATAGAACACGTTCAGTCTCATCCATTATAATGTCGTTCTCGTCTTCCTTACTGGCCATAGTGAGCCTTACCCCTCTGTCAGCATATGGCGCAATCTCAAGCAAACGTTTAATAAGTCTGCTTGGCTGCCATTCTTTGAGGTCATCGTTAGACAGCACGCTTTTGTAGCACCATGCCCTTTCGTATATCAAACATTCAAGACACTGCCTAAGTTCTAGGGCCGCATACCGTAGTACCTCTTCGCTATTAGACAGTAACATGGCATTAGCGCGAATTAAGCAGCCCCGTGCTACATCCCTATAGTTCATGGTAAATTCCTTCTAAATTTGCACTATCGTTTCTCAATTTGCACTTTACTTTAGTCGTCAACCAAGAGTGCAAACGTTTTATTTAGCTGATAAATATACAGTTATTTCTGTTATTTGCACTATTTGCACTTTTTGCAGTAGAAATATACCTATCTGACCCCGTGCCCCTTAGCTCTTTGCTTTCACGCGAAGAGAAGCCCGATTCGACACACTATATCTTGGTCATGCTGTATTGGGTATGAACAACTATAACGAGGTAAAACACAGTTACCCTTTTAGTAATATTTATAAATTAGGCCTGGTATACAATACCTTAGTGCAAACGTTCAATTTAATAGTGAGATATGGCCCCTTGAATACGAACAAAGCTTATACTTCAAGCTAGGTATGGATCTAAATATCATTTAAATCATTGATTTAATTGAAGTTACCCCAATTACAATATAACCCCCCTTTGAAATTTTCTATAGCTGTTAAAGATCCGCGGTTCCGTGTGCCGTACAACCCCCCCTTTCCAAAAGGACCCGTGAAAATGCATAGGCAAATAGCATTGTGAAGTGAGTTCGTTGGCAAAGGTTATGATGGTGGGTGTACACCATTGCACCTCACTCGTGCGAAGTCTGTTTAGAAGTCTTTACAACTGAAAGCGCGTTATGCCCCGTTGCGCAGGGTAGAAGGGATGAACCCCTGACCTAGTAAAATAGAGTGCAAATAGTGCAAATAGTGCAAACGGGAGTTATAACCCTATGTTTATAAATACATATTTAGCATTTGCACTACTGCAAATGGCTATAAACAAAGTGCAAATAGGTACTGCATAGTGCAAATTTAATAAGATAAATGGCGTGTTATAGGTGCTTACAGCGAAAGAAATGGGCAGTTGGAGTAATGGGTTTAGATGATTAATCAGATGCAACAACACTAAACCTGTATATCTAAACAGGCTTAGCATATTAGGCATCATCCATTGATATATACACATGATCAGGCTGACTTAGCTTGTTCAGCATCGTGTTGATCACTATCGCTTAAAGCCATTCTATCTACAGCTTCAAAGAGTGAAGATGCCTTGAACTTAATCACCTGTTGAGACTTACCACCAGCATTAGGTAGAGCTTCAGAGGTGTTTAGCTTCTTACGTTCTAGCTCTGACGGTCTTAGCATAGAAACGCCTAGATCTCTGAGCAGTCGAGCGGCCCTCTTACCATCAAAGCCCTTACACATAACATCCATAAAAATATCTTTATAGACGTAATACATATGGTCTGTAGTAGCGTCTTTGTCTGGGTGCCTAATAGTAATTTGCTCTCTATAGCCCCACATTTCTAATTTAGATGGTACATGCTCATCAATGACCATAGGGTCTTTGGCCCCACTTCTATCCCACCGTTTGAAATGCTTTTCCCCATAAAGCTTTATTTGCTTCGCCAGGTGATTAAGAAGCTGTATTTCTTCAACGTTTCCAGTACCGCCCCGAATATCTACCCACATTCTGAACAACGATATAGCTGATTTAATAGAATGGCCCTCGCTCCATCCAGTAATGCCAAAAGTAGAGGCCAGCTCACCAGCTAAGCCCACCAGCGCAAACTTTTGAAAGGCCCTTACCGCTTGCCCACCAGCATCATTACCGAGCACCCGTTCTCTGTACGATGCAATCTCAGCATGGTGCACTTTGATTAGTTCGCCTAAGTCTGTACTGGTTAATTGCTTGATAAATTCTAAGAACGGTTCACCGTGGTACTTTTCACACGCCTTGTTTAAGTGGTCAGACAATGCAGCACCGTTAATAAAGTTATGTGTATCGGTGTATATGCCATTACGCTTTTTAAGTGCTTCGTCTTCGTGCTGTGAAGCTGGCAGAGAAAGAAAACGCATATGGACACCACCGTTAACCGATTTGCCAATGCTCCCTAAGTAGTCATCAATAGTCTTTTCACCGTTTGATAAGAACGCCAGGTTCCAACGTTGTGTTTTCTTCTTAGCATAGTCAGGGCCAGAGCGGTTCTTTCCTTTACCGTTACCAACCATGTATATGATCCCCTCAATAGTAAGGGGGTTAGCTTCGTTCAACTCATCAAGCGCTAATAGCATGTCTGAGTGCAGAGCTGCGGTATCTTCTAAAGCGTTATCAGTGGTACGCCATGAACCTTTAAATTCACTAGGCTTACCATACACAGAGCAAGCAACATTCATTAACGTGGACTTACCTAACGAACTGTCACCGTAGAAGTGAAAGCCTACATTCTCAGAAAGCCCCATTAAGCTAACTAGGGGGCCAGTAAAGGCCAGAGACACAGCAAGAGTAAGTAAGGGGTTTTCTTCGCAATATGAAGCTATTTCACGTTGCCAATCTGATATAGCGCCTGCGGCCTTTAACTTACAATCACGGGCGTTTTCGTTGTCGTAGAGAAGCGGTGACACTGTTTCGCCTATCGTTTGGTCTGGCAAAATGAAAGCGTTCTTATGCCAACCTAATTTCTTAACTAACCCTACTCTATTGGTTATGTCAGGACAGTTAAGGTAATCAATGAGTTTTCCTTTCTCTTGCGAGCGTGGCTCTATATGAAGCCCTTCAGAAAGCAATTGTTTCCTAATGTCTGAACCACCATCAGTAGCAAACAGGCGTTTAGGAATATTTAAGCGCTTCTCTTGACCGTCATAGTCTTTAAAGCGCACGAGTACACCCCAATCTTGACCAGAGCCACCAGCATCACGGGTTAAGGCTAGCAGCTCTAAAGGGGCGCAAATCCGCTTGTATATCTCATTCCCTTTATCGTCAGACTTGTAAAACGCTTCTACACCGTTATCCGTTAATTTAAAGCCTTGAGGTACGTTAGGCTTAATATCGCTAGGGGCGTGAGTAACCGCCTCTTTTATGAATAGTTCACCACTTTTCTTTAGCGCTTCTAAATGTGTAGCCCCCCAACCTAGTTCAAGCGCGTCCGCGGCATCCGCTTTATCAGGCCATGTGCAATCTTCACCAAATAAAGGACCACCTTCGCTTTCAGAAAGAGGGGTTTTAGCTAGGCTTTCTAAATTAATAATTCCTATGCTTTTAGCACCTATCGCTTTTAGCTTATTCCTTAGCTCATTAGCGCATTTGGTGCCAGCTTCGTCATTATCGGGCCATATAATCACGTTCCGCTTAATCAGTGGCGTAAAATCGGCCTTACTCAGGGAGCTTGTACCATTGGGCCATGTCATGCATACACAGTTAGGGAATATCACTTGTGCAGCATCAGCAGATTTTTCTCCTTCTGCGAGCACTACTGTGGTATTAGGGCGTTCAGTTAATTTATGTAATCCATACAATGGGCGTTTGCCATCTGGCATTTCTTTACGCCATGCAATTTCACCTGTGAGTCTATTGCTATACACTGCAAGCGGTATGAACCACTTTTTCTTTTTTCCGTTTGTTATGTTGTCATAGCGAATAACTTTTAAAATTAGTTCGCCTTGTTCATTTGTATAATCCCAAATATATGAAGGCTTATGCCGTTTATTAAGAATTCCTTCATATTGGTTTACGAGTTCACTAGGAACAGGTGTGACGTGTAACCACTCTTCTACCTTTTTTGGTTTGCGGGTAGTTGTGGCTCGTTCGTTGGGCTTTAGTGCAGCTCTATTACCATAATTTAGAAAGTCGCTAAGATCTTTAAATGCATCACCTTGGTGCTCGTAGCGTTTCACGTATGCCACTAGTGATATTATGTCTTGTCCGCTTTCCTCGTCAGAGCCTGCAAACTCCTTCCATACACCCTTCACAGTATTAATACTAAAAGATCCGATATTGTTGTCGGGTCTTATGGGGTTTAATGGTTTGTACTCGTGGCCTTCACGCTTTCCTCCAGGTAAGTAATAATTTAATACGCTATCGATATTGCTTAACGCATATTCATTTAAGCCGTCAAAATCTAACTTACCCATTAACGTCTCTGCCTTATTGCGTTTTTCATTTTCGCTGCATTAATCTTATTAACGCTTGTGTCTGATTCAATCTGAGAAGCGTAGACAGCATTGTCTTTTTTACTTTTAATTTTCCGCTTTAGGCCCTTAAGCGTAGTTACGAGACACACGACACAAGAGCCGCCACAAGGAAGCTTCACAATCTCTCTGGGTAGATGCGCCAAGGGGCTTTTTTCTAGCGTTGCTGGTGGATATATGAGGTAAGTTAAACCATTTACTATAAACGGCTCTTTTTCCTGAGCCGTGACTTCTTCAGTAACCACTAATGCTAAATCTTTATTTTTAGCAATAACGTGTTCTTGATCAGGTTCCAAGTTCTCTGCGCTTAGTTGCTTCAATAACTTCATTGCTCTTCCCTCTTTTGCTTAGCTCTGTTTATTCTGCTCATTGATTGCGGTTTCACATGAGCTGAGAAAAGGGCCACAGGCTTTTGGGGTTTTCGTTTTTTTGCTTTAAAGGTTAGCCAATGCACCACACACGTAGCACCACAAGGTAAGTTGATAACCTCCCTAGGCAACTGTTTGATTTCGGTTGCTGGTGGATAGCAGAGGTATATTAAGTTGTTAACTGTGAATTGCTCTATAGGCTGACGGGCCACACGCAACACCTCAAGGAAGCCAAGTACTCTATGCTCACTATCCCCAATGATATAAACATGATCAGGTTCAAGGTGCTCTTTACTTGTTAGCTCTCGTAGTTTCATAGGTCTAACCCCATTTGCTTAGCTTTGTTGCTTACAGAAAGAAGGTTGAAAGTTTCGGGGATTTCGTACACTAGGCATTTACCACCATTAGCCAATGGATGGTGTTTAAACTTAAACTGAAACTCTAAGTTACTAGTGGGGGCGTATTCTAAATAGTAGCCCTCACTCTCTGTTTCCATCACTACGCATGGGCCAGTACCGCGCGCAGCTCGAAAACCTATAACTTGATTTACAGTAGAACCCAGAAAATAGAAGTGATCAGGCTTATACGGGATTGTCTTTTGCATTACTGCCCCCGTGATATTGCTATACGTTCAGCTTTCCATTGGTTGATTTCAGAAAGAAGCCAGCCGCTTGCTCTACCGCCTAGATTGATAGGTGAAGGGAATTGAGATTGCTTTATAAGCTTGTAAATAGTTGGCTTTTTAAGACCCACGGATTTTTCAACGTCCCTCATTCTTAAAATCGGGTCGTCTTGTGGATAATCGTTGGCAGCTTTAGTGTTCATAAATGTCTCTTTTGTTCTTTATCAGTAAATGAAGGAACAATTATGAAGACTCGCAGAAATGATGATTAGTGGGGATAAATCAGCAAATAAGGAATAAACCCCCTAGGGGGATTTTGAGTAAATAAGAATAAAAACCCCCCTATTACACAGAGATCTACCTTTTGTGTGCTGCGGTTAAATCCGCTGTAAGGCCCCGTATTGACTTAGTATCTACCTCACTATAGAAGGTATCAGAAAGTCTCTTTACGCGGTCTATATGGGCTTTGTTTGTTAGGCTAAGCAAGCAGTAAGTGACATATCGTATAAAGTAAGCCCGTGGTGCATTGGTGTCATTGGGTTTCTTTAGCGTGATCTCAGGCCAGAACGGCTCATAGGTATATTGTAAATCATGCCATGACTTAAAACGTTCAGAAGTAGCATTAACCAGAGTAAGTCTCTCTAAATCCCACATAAAGCCAAGTGAAGACTCAAACACCCTATCCTCTAATGCGCCTTTTAAAATCTTCGCCTCATCTCTATTCGTTACATGAAAATCAATAAGTCTCGCTAGGTCTTTGTATAGGTTAAATACTCTTTCGTCAGATACTGATTGCAAGTCGCTTCCAGATAAAAGGGCTGCTAGTTTTTGTGACGTTTGACACACTTCAGCTTTCCACTTTTGCCTATCCCTTGCTGTTAACTTACCTTGGGGATTATCAGGTCCTAAATACCCCATTACAATTACAGCAAGTAAGTCTGAAGCTGAGTAGTCGCTGCAGGATATAGCATCTTTCCAGATATAAGCATTATCAGGATTATTATAAAAGAGCCTAGGAATGTCGCTAATAGCTTGTGAGGCGCGCTTAGCCCTTTCAATAAGTAAACTAAGATATTCACGGCTACCTTCGCTTTGTGTCGTGGCTAATTCATTATTAAGGCTTTGTATGCTTCTGGCCTTGTGTTGTAAATCAGGACGAATTTCGTTTTCCCACGATGAGAATGCTTCATCTAGTGAACCAAGCATTTTTGTCATACCGTACCCCTACGGAATCCCACAAAGAGGAACTGGCACAGGTGATTGGGATCACTTTTTGGGAGCTACCCTAGCGCCAGTTTATAAAACTATACTGCTGAAAGTTTTAGCACCGTATTATCATAGTTAATGTGCTTATGTATCTGCGCACAGTATTCATGTGTCGCATCAGAAAGTTGAGAACTGACGTTGTAACAAGCACTTCTGAAAACTTGAAACTCATGTGGGGCATTATTTATTGAAAATATACTGTTTTCTAGAAGATCGAGTGTCTCGTCCTCAAAAGCAATTAATGCGGATTTTGTTCTAACAATTGCTCCTAAGTCTTTTGCTAAATCTCCACTGCCTACGCTTTCGAGTTGAGTCAATATTTCTCTAAATGCAGGAAGTGTGAGACTTAATGCTTCTGACAGGGTTTTAGACTGAATGTCTGAGTAGCCTCTCCCTCCGTCGATCACAACGCTAAGTGTATTGTATATTCCTGTGAATATGTGAAATTGACTTTCATGCACTCCTGAAGCCAAGTAACCTTTCAATCTATTTTCGAGTTTCATATTAATTCCCTACCGTAGTTAATTGACCCTGTACGACACTCATCAGGCTTGTTTTTTAAAAATAGGCGTAACGTTACCGTTATTCTTAAGACTATCTAAGTAATCACTCCACCATTGCATCATTTCTTTACGTTCTTCTAAGTAACGAGCATGGTGCGTGTAAGCAGCTCTAACACCATTCCTTTCCATATGTGAAAGCTGACGTTCTATTGCGTCAGGGTTAAAGCCTGTTTCATTCAGAATTGAGGAAGCCGTAGCACGGAAGCCATGAGGGTTAGCTTTACTTTTGCCTTTGGTTTCACCATCGTACCCCATGCGAAAAATAGCCATACGCATTGTATTGTCAGACATTTGTTTAAACCTATCTCTTTCAGAAGGAAAAACAAACTCGAAACGAGCGCTGAAAGGCTTGGTATTTTCTAACACTGCAAGTGCTTGCCTAGAAAGTGGCACAATGTGATCAGACTTCATTTTCATTCTATGCGCTGGTATTCGCCACAACTTTTCTTCTAAGTCGAATTCATCCCAACGAGCACCGGCTAATTCACCAGGTCTAACAAAAGTATGTACTAATAGTTCAATAGCTAGTTTGGTGAGCAAGCGGCCTTGCTGGTGGTAGGCATCTAAATCACGTAAAAACTGAGGTAATTCTTCCCTTGGTAAAGAGGCCCTGTGTGAGGTTTTACGTTTTTCCAGTATGCCTGATAACTCAGAAGCAGGGTTATGAAGTAAAACGCCAGTCTGTACAGCGAACCGACAAACGCGCCTAATATCTTGAAGTACTCTTTGTGCCACATCGAGCGCCCCACGCGCTTCTATTTTCTGAACGGTTCTGATTATGTCTTGAGGTGTGATTTCACCAATAGGACGCTTGCCTAGTGTCTTTAACGCATTATCGTTTAAACGAGTCCAAATACGCGCAGCATGGCCCTCGCTCCATTGACCCTTTTGCTTATTCCACCATAGCTTTGCTTGTGTGTTAAACAGTTCGATTTCGCTTACAGAAGAAAGGTGCTTCTTTTCCAGCTTAATAGCGCTAGGGTCAATATCATCCCTTAACTGTCTTCTAGCTTCTGAAACGGCTTCTCGTGCATCCTTTAAAGACACCTCTGGGTAAACCCCTATTGCCAATGTCTTTTGTTTACCCTGAAAACGATACTTAAGACGCCAGTACTTAGATCCATTCTTTTTCACGAGCAAGCGCAGGCCCTTCTCATCAGTGAGCCAAATATCCTTTGTGCTTGCTTGAGCTTGTTTTATTTGAATGTCTGTTAAGGGCATGTGGTGCTACCTATCGTCTGATTAATCGACTGGTGCTACCAACATGCTTATGTGTTGGTGCTATTTAGTCGTAATTGAATCTGTGTAGCACCGAATGTAGCACCATGTACTACGAGATGACAATAGACGACAATATACAGGTAGACACTGTAAATACTGATAAATAGGGAGTTTAGAGTGTGGAATTGACTGTAAGAAACTATTAAAAACTATGAAATGGTGCCCGGGGCCGGACTTGAACCGGCACGTCATTACTGACGAGGGATTTTAAATCCCTTGTGTCTACCAATTTCACCACCCGGGCATCGGGGTAACCTTTCGGTTGGGGTGTCAGGCGTAGAAACCTGTTGTAGCATTAAAGCATTATGGAGGCGGAACCCGGAGTCGAACCGAGATCCACGGATTTGCAATCCGCTGC
>OJHG01000108.1_pt1 | contig 57484 bp, 59 predicted proteins | sample 1594761 | NCBI WGS metagenome assembly OJHG01 (sample SAMN05416786, study PRJEB24817) | seawater metagenome | isolation source: Sea water | place: Canada:Atlantic | collected 2013-07 | reverse complement strand
TTAAAATCAATCGAGTCTGACCCCATTGATTTCGATAATCCATCGGAATGAAAAAAATGGCCTGAGAAATAGCAAATAAAAAGACAAAGGAAACGCCCATCCTGCTCCTCCAGAATGGGCTATTTTTGCTTTCTTAAGTGCGTTTTTTACGGTAAATAAATTTGGCAGGAAATTTAATAAAACTGATTTCAGCCCATAGTCTTTCTTTAACTCAAAAATCCATTTAATCCCCAAATCAGTAATATCTTTTAGTCCTTCAATATTTTCGCGGTATTCGATTGGACAGCAAATTCCAAAGTTTTCTATATACTCCAAATGTAGCTTTAAATCCTTTTCCCATAGAGGGTCGCAAAATACACGCCCCTTTTGATTTTTTATTAATGATATCCGGGTAAATAGAACGTATGGTTTGACAATCATTTCTGCCTCGAATTAAGATTTATAACGCCCATGTAAATTGCGGAAAAAAGCGCAGCTTTTTGGAGTCGATTTGACATGCTTGTTAGGCCAATTTGCGTTTAGGCAAGCTGATAGTGAATATGTTTCTTTGATAATTTACACCCATAAATGTTTCTGCAGTATCACAGTGCGGATTAACCGATACCGACCCTGAGTTTAACTCTAGTATTTTCTTAGCTCGATTCATTCCAATGCCATCGCCAGCTTTTCCGATTCGACAGGCCATCTCTCCTGAAATACCTTCTTCAAATATTCTATCCGATTCACCTTTCTTTATTTCCAAGCTGATCATATCCATGACTATATCAATGAACCCACCAACATTTTTTATTTCGACATTTAAAATTGTTTTTGGCTTTATATATTTCGCAGCATTTTCAATGACATGATATATGGCCACATGAAATGACTCATAGTCAAAGCTAGCAAAATATTTATTCTTATTGTCACCAATTTTTACTCTTACGTTCTTATCTGTAAAATCAGAGAAAAATAGATAAAAAATATTCATTAACACCTTATGGACATTGTGCTCTCTGATTTGAAGGTCTGGATTGCTATCAAAAAGCTTACGAAATACTGAGAACTCAGCCTTCATTGCGGCGTTATTTTTTGCAATTCGAAGAAGTGATAATGCGGTCTCCCTCGGATCCTCTTTCACTATGCCCTCTACAAATGAAATTTGACCGCCAATTTTTTGACTTACATTTTCCTGTGGAATTAGTGAATAGATTTCCTGGATATTATGCGCATTTAGTGATGTTAAATTATGAATCAACCTGCTGGTGCTTTTATTAATATTGGCGCGCGCCTCTTTAACTGCCTCATTAACCATTTCAGTAGAATCTAAAATAACATTTAATGCAGTGGAGAATTTTGCAGAGCTCTTTATGTAATCTTTACCAGATGAAAATGCAACAACAGTACCGTGATGATTAGAAACCACACCAGCTCGCAAGTTGGCGCCATCAATTTTTTTTGATTTTGAATTAACGCTGCTTATTTTATCTATTTCTTTTGGGTGTAAGTTACAGAAAACAATATTCCCATCAGAAGATACAATTCTAAATCTAATATCCATAATATTTTAAGACCCTGCACCCATAGTGAATTCTTCTACAATACGCTGGAATTCGTAGGGATCAGCGTTTTTAGGCAAAAATGAATCCGCCTTTCTTAAAGCCTCATGAAATCTGTCACCTTTTGTTTCTGCAGAATATATAATTACCTTCTTTTCTGGGTATTTTTCCTTAATGGCAAGCGCTAGGCCTAGCCCCTCATCATTAAACCCCATAGCAACACCCACTCCCTGCACATCAATGAAGAGCAGATTAGCTTCGACAACATCGTGTTCATCCAATGTTTTACAGTCCTTTATTAGCTTGGTGTGTACCCACCCACTCTGGGTTAATATTTTTGCCACTTTAAATCTTGCGTCGTCATCGACAAACAGAATACGTGTTTCGTTCTTATATTCACTTAGGCTTTTTTTATGACTCTTATCATTCACGGTTTTTTCCACCTGTTTATGATTTTTTTCGCCGACATTAATCTCTATGGTGTTTGTGTTTGTCGCTGTATTTTTTTCAGGATCAATTGTCACCCGACCCTTAGAAAACAACGAATACACATACCCGAAAGCAGCTATCCCTACACCACTAAACAACCATTCTTTATTATCTACTATCCAGCTCATCAAAAATCCTTCGATATTGTAAGATTATTTATATGTAATTTAGGGCCTAACGCCCAGCTCACCGGAAAAATGCGAGCGCAGCGAGTATTTTTTCCGGTGCAGCTACTTGTTAGCAGTTTTTTTGTTGAACTTAATGACTGCATTTGAATGCGCCTCGGCTATTAGAGGAAATATATTGGCAAACGTAGATTCACTTGGGCTTAATACTTGCACCCAAGACATCCAACCATATATAGGGTGTGGCATAAGCTCATCAAGAGCGGTGAAATCGTGACCAGTATCAATGATGCACCCTTTGGAAGGCCGTTTAGGCTTTACACCAAATTTTTTTTCATAGGTGATTTTGCTAATACCGATACTTAGCCTAAAAGCTCCTTCTCTGTCCAACTCAGATGCTTTGTCGTTATCTCCATTCTTTTCTTTGATTGTGCAGAAATATACCCCGTTCGGGAGTATTTTACCTGGGTTATAGAACAGCGATGTTTCACCCCAACTTGCTTTTGGAATAACACCTTCGAACTGACTTATAATTTCTTCTACTATATTTTTCGGTTGCACAATACTTCCTTGAAGACTGCTAACGCCCACAACAGGGGCCAAACGTAGTGGAGCCAATTTGCGGTAAAGTGAGCAAAGCGAACCGCAAATTGGCGGAGCGTAGTTTGGTCCCTTGCTTGTGCTTGTTAGCCGCGTGCATGATCACAAATGCTCTCTCATTTTACGACCACCAACTGGTTTTAGCCCGTTCTCTTCATAAAACGCCAAGGTACGATCAAACTCAGGCAAAGGTGGAGTACAAAGCTCAATGCAAGACCAACCCCGACTTTTTCCGTAACGTTTTACCTCGGCTATTAATTTAGCTCCAACGCCCGCTGATCGATAACTCGGATCAACGTAAAATTCTGGGATTACTCCGACTTTGCCGCCAGCATATAGCGCATAGGACTCGGTAAATGTAGATATTGCAATTGGAACTCCATCAGCCAGCCCAATTACCGCCCCATAATGCCCTTGTCGCATAAGTTCAGCGCACCTAGCAATCGTTCCGTCAATATCTATATCAAAATGATTGCTATTGGTTCTAACGCAGATTTCATCCGTTAACTTCGTAACTAACGATCCAATTATTTCAGAATCGTCAACAACTGCAATTTTAAAAACGATGCTCATTTTTACACCTTATCGGCTAACGCCTTGCTCAGCGGCAGTTTAAAGTGGCACGTTTTTGCGAAAGCAAAAAAAGTGACGCTTTAAACTGTCCGCTGGAGCTATTTGTTATGTGCTTTACTTTCATTCTCTTGAATTTTTCCGCGAATAAGAATTAAAAACACACCTGAACAAAAATCTATAACCGCCCACATTTCTTTTGGGAAATGAATTTTTAGTATGGGGTTAAATACAATAGCCAATACAATAAATATCCAAGGCAATATATCCTCGTTACGCTCAAATGCAATGAATGCCGCCCATGCAAAAACACCACAAGCTATAAACCGCAATAACATATAATAGCCATACGGCAATGGAAAGAAGCCAATAAATAGAAAACCAGCAGCAATATATATTAGCAGCTTAGGCACAATTACTTTTTAACGCCTTCGATAATTGAAAGAATAACTCCCGGTATTAAGAATGCCAAACCCGGCGCAGCAAATAATGCAGCGAAACCCCAGTGCCAGCCCCAAACATCCATTGCACCGAAAAATGCACCAATAGTAATTGGGAGTGTGAAACGAAACATTAAAGCTGCAACGATAGCTACGCCAGCCCATACAGCACCGAAATGAAAATCAATACCAACATATCCTGCGACTATTTGCAGAATACCGTAACCCATAAAAAGGATAAACCCACCAACACCTAACAACGCTTGCATTATTTTCTCTCCTTCATTGGTGCTTATTGCACATAACGTTTTATTTAAAGGGCGCACGCCTTTTGTGCGTCCATTTTGAAATTTTTGTTATGTAATGATTATTTAAAAACATCGAAGTCTGTTTCCATTACAACAGGTTCGGTAAATTTTTTAGGAGATTTAAAATGTTTAAGTTCTTCAGAAAGGCGTTCGTTTTCGTTTTTGATATTTATGACGGCTTCTTCTTGAGCCTGTTCTGCATCCTTCCGTTTAGAGATGAAACCCTCAAGCTCTTTGTTTTTGGAATCAATCGTCGCTTGAAGGGTTCCGACTTCTTCGGATTTGATATGGACTCTCCTCAAAAAGAACCAATTAGCGCAGAGGGATATGACTGCGATTGCAGAGATAGGGTTGCTGGTGATGATTGTGAGAAAATACATGAATCCATCCATTAGTCACATAACGCCTTATATAAGGTGCGCGGCTTTATCGCGTCGCCTTGATATTTTTGTTATATGAGTTTCTAACACATAAGGAGGGTAAAACAACTATTTTTAAAAAATAAAAGGCGGAAGCGGCTATTACCTTCACTTGCGAGCTGAACTAGGGTGTCTCACTATAAGGTGAGGTCTGAGCAAAGCAAGGCTTAACCTATAATAGCCTGCCTTATTTCTAAGTACAAAAGAAACCACATATTACGGTAATAACCTGTGGTGTATCGTCCTCATTAGGCCATTAGCATAAATTGGATAGATACTTTGGCATTGCTTCCTTTTATTCCCATTTGGTTAAGCGTCAACGATTACCGTCGTTGAGCGAAGAAGGGAAATTCAAAAGTTTGGTCAAAGCGACCTACTTTGGTTTCCGTGGGAAAATTGGATTATTTTTACATATAACGCCCTAGTTAAAAGGCCGCCGCTTTTTGGCGGTCATTTTTGAACGACTTGTTAGCTGTTGGAGCTTGATTATTATGAAAATACCAGAAGAATTAGAAGCAATTATTTACGACACAATGAAGCAGATGAGTGACCACAGTAAGGCTCTCTGCGATTTGGTGAACACGCACGGAACTGACGAGCAAAAACAAGCATACAAAGAGGCTGTTTACGCTCCTGTGGTTCGGTTTTCTCTGATTCTCGGCAAAGACGCTATTGCACGCCATAAAATCAGGCACGAAGAAATAAGCAAGCAGGTAAAAGCCTGTTTACATAGTGACAGCTAACTAGTTATTAAGGGAACTAAAATTTCCCTGTAATTTCTTTACTTATAAGGACTACAATTCCCTGTAATACGATAATCAAGACAAAACAGGGCTGTAAATCAAGGGGTCAGCCAACTTGATTTCATCCTAGCCACATTTGCTATCACCACAATTCAAACATGTCATACAGCCATCCATTTGGATGGAGGCGGTCACATTACACTTTGTACATAATTGTGAGCCTGCTGGAAATTCGCTAGTGGTTTCATGCTCGGGGGATTTAACCTGTTTTTCTGCTTCAAACTGAGCCCGTTTCTCATCCATGATTTTTTGTTGGTGCTCGCTGATTTCTTCAGTTTTGATCATCCCAATCATTTTTAAATGCGATTCGACGACGTCTCCAATTTCAGCAACAAGTGATGGCATAAACTTACCGCCTTTTTTAAAGTAGCCTCCACTGGGGTCAAATACGGAACGTAGTTCTTCTACTAGGAAGGTGATGTCGCCACCTTTTCTAAACACCGCAGACATAATTCTTGTTAGCGCAACAATCCACTGGAAGTGATCCATGTTTTTAGAGTTGATGAACACCTCAAATGGACGCCGTTGCTCATGATCTGTATCTGGGTTTAATATCAAATCATTGATCGTTATATATAGCGAATGCTCTGATAACGGCGTTTTAATTTTATAGGTTGAACCCAATAACATTTCTGGCCTTTTAAGGCTTTCATGCATTTGGATGATATTGCTTTTCTCTTCAGTCTGAAGAGCGACTTCTTCAACTTTTGGTTCATCGTCTTTTACAACGTCGTAACCGGTGATGGCTTGTGTAATTTTGTGTGTCATTTTTTTCTCCTGTTCGCTGCCGTCAACCTTAAAACTTACCGTAATAACCTTCTTTTAAGGCATCGTATAAGTTCGCTGCGGTATGTGATTCACCTTCATATTCAACCATCTCGTTACCTTTTACCTCTAACGTTGAGCCGTCTTGAAGCTTAAAACGATATGTTGTGTTTTCTAGGTCTGAGTCTTTTACCAGTACACCTTGAAATACATCTGGATTAAAGCGGAACGTTGTACAGCCCTTTAATCCCTTTTCGTGAGCATAAAGATAGATATCTTTAAAGTCTTCAAAAGGAAATTCTGTCGGCACATTAGCGGTTTTTGAAATAGATGAATCAATCCATTTTTGTGCTGCAGCTTGTATATCCACATGCTGTTTTGGAGTAATGGTTTCTGCCGTTACAAAATAGCTGGGTAGTTTTTCATCTGCCTGCTCTGAATACGGCATGGCTTTTTCATTAATTAATGTGCGGTACGCCAATAACTCAAATGAGAATACATCAACTTTTTCTTTCGCATTACGCCCCTCACGAATAACATTACGTGCATAGTGATGAGCAAAGCTTGGTTCAATGCCATTACTGGCATTATTGGCTAGTGATAGAGAAATAGTTCCTGTTGGCGCGATAGAGCTATGGTGAGTAAAGCGCGCGCCCGTTTCTGCAAGTTGCTCCACGAGCTCAGGCGCAACAGAGGCTATTTGTTGCATATAACGACTGTACTTTGCATGTAAAACACGGCCTTTTACTGTATCGCCAACCTGATAACCATCGTCCAACATTTCTGGTCGTTTACGCAGCATATCTCCTGTTACTTCAAAGTCCTCATCCATGATGGGCGCAGGCCCTTTTTCTTTAGCCAGTTCTAAACCCGCTTCCCAACCGGTAACCGCTAGTTGCTTACTGACTTCTTCAGTAAATTCAACCGATGCATCTTCACCATAAGGAATACCCATCATTGTTAAGGTTGAACCTAAGCCTAAAAAGCCCATACCATGGCGACGCTTGTGCTCAATTGCTTCACGTTGGCCTTCCAAAGGCAAGCCATTAATCTCTACTACGTTATCCAGCATTCGGGTGAAAATACCGACAGTTTTACGAAACTTTTCCCAGTCGAAAGACGCTTTTGAGGTGAAAGGGTTTAATACAAACTTAGTTAAATTAATGGAGCCTAACAAGCAAGATCCATAGGCCGGTAATGGTTGTTCACCACATGGGTTAGTTGCGCGAATATTTTCGCAAAACCAATTGTTATTCATCTCGTTCACTTTATCGATAAGAATAAACCCAGGTTCAGCATAATCATAAGTAGACGCCATAATAGTTTCCCATAGGCGTTGAGCTTTCACTCGATTATAAATTCGACAGGCAACTAAGCCTACATCATTTACTAGGTAGCCTTTGGTAATAGGCCATTCACGCCATAGCACTTTGTCTTTATCGTTTAAATCAATCTCGCCTGACGCCAATTCTTTTTCTGACAAAGGAAACACTAATGGCCAATCGGCATCGTCTTTAACTGCTTGTACAAAGTCGTCTGTAATCAACAACGATAAATTAAACTGACGCAAGCGGCCATCTTCACGCTTTACACGAACAAAGTCGCGCACATCCGGATGAGCAACATCAAAGGTTGCCATTTGTGCACCACGTCGCCCCCCCGCTGATGATACGGTAAAACACATTTTGTCAAAAATATCCATGAACGATAATGGACCCGAGGTATTAGCACCTGCACCGGATACATAGGCACCTTTAGGGCGTAGCGTAGAAAATTCGTAACCAATACCACAACCCGCTTTAAGGGTTAAACCAGCTTCGTGTGTTTTCCTTAAGATATCGTCCATAGAATCAGAAATAGAGCCTGATACAGTACAATTAATAGTCGATGTCGCTGGTTTATAATCACTAGCACCTGCATTGGAAATAATACGCCCTGCTGGAATCGCACCATGTTTTAGAGCCCAGACAAATTGATCATGCCAATATTCTTTCTTATCTGCGTTTTCTTCCACCTCAGCAATTGCTGCTGCAACACGATCATAGGTTTCTTCAATATTGTTATCGACGGGCGAGCCATCCTGTTTTTTTAAACAGTATTTTTTATCCCAGATATCTAACGAGGCCGATTGGAACTCAATCTCAGCGTGATTTTCTTTAATAACTTTCAAGTTGACTGTGCTCATATTTCCCCTATCTATCTTAATGTAATGTTTTCGGGATGCGCTCCCTATTCCCTGTAGAGATAGATTATAAGAAAGCCCATAGAAACACAAGATAGTGTGTAAATAATTTTAATATTAACTATATATTGTATTCCAAACAAAATGAATTAACTGTAAAAATATTTTTATATATCAACCTGTTAGGCCCTATTTACAAATATTGCCTTAAAAAATGAAGGCATTAAAGCGCCCATACTTAATCGGCAGGCACAAAAAAACCCTCCAAAAGGAGGGTTTCATGTATGGCGCGCCTGGAGCGATTCGAACGCCCGACCGCTCGGTTCGTAGCCGAGTACTCTATCCAGCTGAGCTACAGGCGCTTTGAGGTGGCTATTGTATTCGGACTGAACTAAAGGTCAAGCAAAAATCACTAAAGAAAGTTAATTTCTTAAATTAATTAAAGCAGCTCCATAAAAAAACATTAACGTTTAATGAAAAATAAAACAAAGCCGTCAATCATTTATCCCAGCAGAATACTCAATAATAAAGCTCAGGAACCGCAGCCTCATTATTGCTTATACGTCAGATGGGGTTATCGCTGTTCCCTGACGGTCTAAAACACCAAGATCCAATACAGGGGAAGCGTCAATATCTTGTGCATCCATCATCTGAGCAACACGCTGCAAAGAAGAGATAATCATCGTTTGCTCCCATTCATGCAAATGATCAAACTGGCGCGCAAACTGTTCTTGCAGGGGAATTGGGGAGTCTTTTAAAATCTCAATAGCTTGCTCTGTAAGGTAGGCATGCGCTTTTCGCTTATCTGCTTTAGAGCGTTCACGATACACCAGCTGACGCTTTTCCAGTCGATCTAAAATCGTCGTCACCGTTGCTTGACTAAGACTTATTTCACTCGCAAGTTCGCCAATGGTCACTTCGCCTTTATCTCGAATAGTTTGCAGCAACAAAATTTGAGGTGCCGTTAAGCCGGTCGTTTTCGCTAAGTGTTTAGAGTGCAGGTCAGTTGCCCTAATTACACGCCTTAATGCCATCAATACTTCTTGACTGTTATTCAACTGGGCTCCTCTCGATTAATTAATACTCAAGTCCATTATATCTTCGATAATTTTTAATGGTAAAAAAACCAAACCACTAGATAAACGCCTAACCCAAACCATCTACATACTGACCTGCGTATTGTTTTTCCCTTCAACTGGTTAACACCCATGTTTTCAGCTCGCCCATTAGCAGTTAATTTGAATGAATAATTTAAGCCCTTCTGATCAGGATCTCCATTCTCTAAAACCTTAGCGTCAAAATATTCTACTTAATTATCAAGCTCCTAGCCCATTCTTAATTTGATGCATAGGCGGTCAGGTGGAAATCAACTACGATCTCATGCTACAATGTTTAGTGTACTAATGATTAATTAAATAAAATATTAAATTTACAAGGATTTATAGCCAAAAAAAACTAAATTTGCCTTTATTTTTAAATTTTATTAATTAGCACACTAACTAAATATATAGCGTAATAAAAAAATTTGTCATATTCCAAACCTATTTATTTGAGGGAACCGACCCTTGAAGACGGCATGGCCGTTTATCGATTGATCGAAAATTGCCCTCCCCTCGATACCAACTCTAGCTACTGTAATCTGCTTCAATGTGAGCATTTCGCAAGCACCTCTGTCGCAGCAGAAATGAACGATGAAATAGTCGGTTTCATTTCAGGCTACCTACTGCCTAAAAGCCCAAACACTTTGTTTATCTGGCAGGTTGCTGTTAATGAACAGGCCCGTGGGCGGGGGCTTGCTTCACAGATGTTGCTACACATCTTAAACCGCCCTTTTTGTCAGGATGTGCATTACATAGAGACAACTATCACCGAAGATAACAAGCCCTCTTGGCATCTCTTTAAGGCCTTATCAAAAAGTCTAGAGACACAGTTGCAGCATGCCCCATGGATGGACAAGCAAACGCACTTTGACGGCCAACATGATTCTGAGAATTTAGTCCGAATCGGTCCTTTTAACCTTAACCAAACAAACAAATTACTATGAAAATTTTTGATGAAATAGAATCTGAAGTACAAAGCTATGCACGCTCTTTCCCGCGCGTTTTTAATCGCGCTAAAGGAGAGTTTATGTGGGACGAAGAAGGTCGCCAATATTTAGACTTTCTCGCTGGAGCTGGGACCCTTAACTATGGTCATAACAACTCTATATTCAAACACGCGCTGCTTAAATATATTAAAAGCAATGGTATTACCCATGGCTTAGATTTGCATACCAAAGCTAAAGGTGAGTTCCTACAAGCATTTAATGACCATATTTTAAAACCAAGAAATATGGAATACATGGTGCAATTTACCGGCCCTACCGGTACCAATGCTGTTGAAGCAGCAATGAAAATTGCACGTAATGTAACTGGCCAACAAAATATTGTGACTTTTACCAATGGATTTCATGGTGTCAGCTTGGGCTCACTAGCGGCAACAGGCAACTCACATCATAGAGATGCGGCTGGCGTTAGCTTAGTCGGTACCCACCGTATGCCATATGACGGCTACTTAGGTGATAACATCGATACAACAGAATACCTTGATAAAGTGCTGTCCGATTCAAGCAGTGGCATTAACTCCCCTGCTGCGGTAATTGTTGAAACTGTCCAAGGTGAAGGTGGTATTAACGCTGCCAGTATTAAATGGCTGCAAAACCTTCAGACTGTCTGCCGTAAACACAACATCCTGTTAATCGTTGATGATATACAAGCCGGTTGCGGCCGAACAGGCGACTATTTTAGTTTTGAAGAAGCCGGTATCGAACCTGACATTATCACCTTATCCAAATCGCTTGGTGGTTATGGTTTGCCATTTGCAGTAGCGCTGATAAAAGCCGAATTTGATGTCTGGAAACCCGGTGAACACAACGGTACTTTCAGAGGCAATAACCTTGCTTTTGTAACCGCTAAAGCAGCCATTGACCACTATTGGACAAATGATCAATTTTCGCAAGAGATTAAACGCAAAGGCCAGTATGTTTCCGAGCGACTTGAAAACATCGTCAGCCAATATGGTGAAGGTCAGTTTACCGCCAAAGGTCGCGGCATGTTTCAAGGCATTAACTGTGTTAATGGTGACATTGCTGGGAAAATTACACATCACGCCTTCCAAAAAGGGCTCATCATTGAAACCAGTGGTGCAGATGATCAAGTCGTCAAGTTTTTGTGCCCGTTAGTTATCTCTGATGAGAACCTTAAAAAAGGTATTGATATTATTGAAGAAGCTATTCGAGAAGTATGTGAAAAACAAGATATTCCAGAAAAGAATCTGTATTTCGAAGCCAGTTAAGGTTTAACCGCTTTCACTGCTGGCCTAGTGACGTTTAAACGTCCATTTAAACGATAAAAACACAGTAAAAGCGGGGCAATAAAGCCCTGCTTACTGAATCACTTATTTTTATCAATCATCGTAAAAAGAGCTTAACCAAAGGATAATCTAATGATCGTACGTAATTTATCTGACGCCAATCAAAGTAACCGAAGAATTATTTCCCCCGATGGAAACTGGGAAAGCACCCGATTGCTTCTTAAGGAAGACAACATGGGGTTCTCCTTTCACATCACGACTATTTACCAAGGCGCTGATTTTCAAATGCACTATCAAAATCACTTGGAATCGGTGTATTGCATTACCGGCGAGGGCGAAGTTGAAACCTTAGCCGACAATAAAAAGCACCCAATCAAACCCGGCACTATTTACGTTTTGGACAAGCATGATAAACACATCCTTCGTGCTTCAAAAGAAATGACTTTGGCTTGTGTATTCAACCCGCCACTTAATGGTAAGGAAGTGCATAACGCAGAAGGTGCTTATGAATTAAACGACCAAGGCATTGAGGACAATAGCACTGATGAATAACACAGCAAGTAGGCACTCTATTGATCAAAGCCACGCTGTTGAAGATACTTACCCATCACGCAAAGGGCTAAGCAGCATAACGGATCGGCAGGATCCAGTAATTTATGCTCCCCAAAACAGCACACCGCCTATCGACCCTTCACAAATTGAGCAGTTCGAGCAACAAGGGTTTATTGTGCTCGACAATATCTTTTCAAGTGCTGAAATCGAAGCCCTTCAAGATGAGTCCGCTCGACTCCGGTCTACAGCTAGCAACGACGAACAATCTGAAAAAGCATATACAGAGCCGGGGCATCACGAAGTTCGCTCAATATTTAGTTTACATGAAAACAGTACGGTCTTTAAAAAGCTAATGATGGATGAACGTTTAGCAGGTCTCGCAAGGTACATTTTGAACGACCAAGTATATATTCATCAATCACGCCTTAATTACAAACCCGGCTTTATCGGTAAAGAGTTTTTCTGGCATTCTGATTTTGAAACTTGGCATGTCGAAGACGGTATGCCTAATATGCGCGCCTTGAGTATGTCGGTCACGCTGACAGAAAACCATACACATAACGGACCCTTGATGCTGATACCTGGTTCGCACAAGAAGTTTATTGCCTGCGAAGGTAAGACGCCTCGGCAACATCATCTAGCCTCACTAAAAAAACAAGAATATGGCGTACCTTCTAACGAGCACCTGAGCATGTTGGTAGAAAAACAGGGCATTACCACAGTGACCAGTAAACCTGGCAGCGTTATTGTATTTGACTGTAATACGCTACACGGCTCAAACGGTAATATTACCCCTCACCCTAGAGCCAATGTGTTTTTTGTATATAACGCATTAAGCAACAAAGTTGCCAAGCCATTTTGCGAGCAACCGCCTCGGCCTGAGTATCTTTGTGCACGTTCTAACATCAAACCATTAACATCTTCTCGTTCATTTTAACCATTATGGAAACAGGCAAACATCAAAAGCCAATAGGCCAGCTAACACATCAAATTACAAATTAGATACTGCGAAGGAAAGGAGCGTAACCATGAAGAAACCCATTAATCATGAAAAAAGTAGCGTTCTGAACAATAACTAAACCATACATAGCTGAGCATACGGGGAACTATTTATGTGTGACCTTAAAAGTCTATTAACCAGACTAATAACTATACTGAGCTCACCATTGTGCCCATCTTGCACTGAAACTCAGCGCTTTAAACATAATACATAGAGGATAAAATGCATACTGTAGAAAAGATCGGCGGCACATCAATGAGCGATTATGTGTCCGTTCGAGATAACATCATTCTTAATCAAAACCTAGACGGCGTTTACCGACGAATATTTGTAGTGTCAGCATATGGCGGTGTTACTGATGCCTTACTGGAACATAAAAAAAGTGGCCAACCGGGCATCTACGGCCTATTTGCCAACGGCATAGAAGATGACAGCTGGCTGACTAAATGTAACGAATTGCACCAACAATTACAAGCTATTAATCTAGAACTATTTGGCCAAACGACCTTGCTAGATAAGGCTAACACTTTCTTGGCCGAACGGATGGACGACGCAAAAAAATGCTTAGCTGACCTACAAAGCCTATGCCAACATGGCCATTTTGCCTTAGATGCGCATTTAGCAACCGTTCGAGAAATGTTAGCCAGCATTGGCGAAGCACATAGCGCTTGGAACACCGCCGAGCTACTTAACCGGGATGGTGTTGATGCTTGCTTTGTTGATTTAACCGGGTGGCGAGCTGACCACCATATCTCTTTAGACGAACGTATTCGTTTAAGCTTCCAACACATCAACCTTGAAAAACAACTCCCCATTGTGACCGGCTACGCACACAGTGATTCTGGCCTCATGTCATCTTTTGATAGAGGCTATAGCGAGATGACCTTCAGCCGTTTAGCTGTGTTAACTGGGGCTAGCGAAGCCATTATCCATAAGGAGTTTCACTTAAGCAGCGCTGACCCTCGATTAGTTGGTGAAGAAAATGCTGTTCCTATCGGCCGTACTAATTATGACGTGGCGGACCAACTGGCTAACCTAGGAATGGAGGCCATTCACCCAAAAGCAGCCAAAGGCTTACGACAAAATGACATTCCACTTCGTATAAAAAATACGTTTGAGCCAGTACATACGGGCACCTTAATTACTGGCGATTATGTTAGTGAGTCGCCTTGCGTTGAAATCATTGCTGGTTGTAAAGGAATCTATGCGCTTGAGGTGTTTGATCAAGATATGGCCGGAAATCTATCAAATTACGATAGCGAATTAGTCTCTATTATCAAACGATTTAATGCACATATCGTCTCTAAGGACACCAATGCCAATGCTATTACCCATTTCTTATCAACAAACTTAAAAACCGTAAAACGTATTCTTTACTTAATTAAAGAACGTTTTCCAGAAGCCGATGTAAATCATAAAAAAGTAGCCATTGTTTCTGCTATAGGCAGCGATATGCAAATTCCAGGGATATTAGCAAAAATGGTGCAGGCAGTGGCCAACGAAAATATTAGTGTTTTGGCTGTCCACCAGTCAATGCGCCAAGTAGATATGCAATTTATTGTCAACGAAGCAGACCATGACAATACAGTGAAAAGCTTACATGCCGCACTGGTAGAAGTTCATGATCACGGAAGGGCCATATGTCTCGCATCATAAAAAATCTGATTCTATTAAGTTGCTTGTTTCCTATATTATTAGCGGCCGCCACCACTGTCGATGACCCTATACCGGAAAAAATTGATAATTTAGAGAAACCGCTCTACTCCCCATTTGTTGAACGCTATGTATTAGATGAAATTAAACAATTGCGTATCGATCAAGCCAAATCAAAACAAGAATTACTGCAACAAATTTTAGATCGTGAGCATAACTCCGTTGACCGTGCCGTGGCTTATGCTACCGACACCGTTACCTACTTCTTTTATTTGATAGCTGCAGCAACATCCGTTTTAGTATTGGTCGGCTGGACCTCAATAAGGGACATCAAAGAACGCGTACATTCTCTCGCCGATGAGGAAATATCAAAGCTGATTCATGAATATGAGGCTCGATTAGAAATGATTGAAGAGCAATTACAGCAAAAAACGCAACATATTGATGAAAACCGTGAAGAAATCGAATTAACACAAGAACTCCAATCACTTTGGCTACAGGCACAACAAGATGACTCCCCTTCCAACAAAATAACCATTTATGACGAAATTCTTAAAATACGCCGAGATGATTGCGAGGCAATAACCTATAAAGCCAATGCAGTACTTGAATTGAACGAACCTCAATGGGCGGCTAATTTATGTCACCAAGCACTTAAAATAGACCCTGAAAATAGTCGTGCATTTTATCAATTGGCCTGCGCATATACCGCTATGAGGCAATTTGATGAAGCACTTCACTTTCTAATCGAAGCACTTAATAGGCGAGAAAGTTACTTGGAGAGTATTCACGATGATCCAGCCTTGCAAGCATTAGTTAACCATGAAGTGTTTAGTGAACTACCTCGCCTAATGGGCAAAGAGACCAGCTAAAAGACCGATAAGTATCAATTTTTGGCAGTTAAAAATATTAAAAGGCGTTTTTAAAGGCGCCTTTTTTTATAACTGTCATATAAAACCATGCTGATTTTTACAGCACCAGCAACACAAACGATATCGTTTACTTAAACGGTCAGATCTTATGCTGCTAAACTTGATGGAACAGCCTTCAGCTAATAAGCTGTAGGCAGATATACGACACACCTTAATTAGACTTAAAGCTTCTAATTTTATTTCATATGGCGCTACCAAATAAGAATTGGGCACAAAAGCTTATCTCCAGTAACAACTGACGCTGCACTTTATAAGTTTTTATGGCATTCTTATCCACGATAAATTGGCCATTTCGAGCCTAAATACGTACGATTTTATTAACCATACAAAGGTAGTCGAAGAATGTTATCCGTACTCTTAATCTCCACAGTTTTTATTTTTTTGGTGACTTTCCTGCCTTTATTAAAAATTTCACATTGGTTAATTAGAGCGATGGATTTTCCTCGCTTACAGTTTGCCACGTTGGCGATTATCCTTTTAGCAGCACATTTTCTTTTTCTTGACAGCCAATTGCTGATCACTCAATGCTTAATAAGCATAACGCTTATCTGTTTAATCTGGCAATTATGCTGGATATTACCCTACACCCTTTTTTGGCCTAAGGAGGTCCTTACTTCAACTGATGACAGTCCAGATAATCAACTGAGTGTTCTGACCTCTAATGTACTTAAATCAAACCATAATGCTGATGCGTTAATAGCGTTGGTCAACAAACATCAACCTGATGTCCTTGTTACGCTAGAGTCAGATCAGTGGTGGGAAGAAAAGCTTCAAGTGTTGGCAACGCAAATGCCTTATAGTGTTAAGTGCCCTCTCGACAACCTTTATGGCATGCACGTTTTTTCACGCTTAGCGTTAGCAGAAACAGAAATATGCTATTTAGTTGAAGAAGGTATTCCATCGATACATGCAACGCTAGAACTACGCACGGGTGACAAAATTCGCGCGCATTTTCTTCACCCCGCTCCTCCAAGTCCAACGGAAAACCCTGAGTCATCAGAACGGGATGCTGAACTAGTTATTGTAGCTAGAAGTGTGGCCGAAAGTGACCAGCCTGTCATCGTAGCTGGCGACCTTAATGACGTTGCATGGTCTGCAACAACCCGACTTTTCCGAAAAATTAGCGGCTTATTAGACCCGCGAGTTGGACGAGGCGTGCTCAACACATTCCATGTGGATTACCCCTTTATGCGTTGGCCTTTAGACCATTTATTTCATAGTAAACATTTCACTTTACGGGCCATTCAGTGCTTATCTTCTATTGGTTCTGACCACTTTCCTTTACTAACTAGGCTCTCATTAACGCCATTAGAAAACAACAAACAAAGTAGTATAGATTCCCGCGCCGCTGATCATCAATGGGCTAGTGAAATTTCTGCCGAACAACACGTTAATAAGGGCGATGTACCAAAGCCTGGTGAAGTATCTCGTGAATGAAGACTAATGTTGCTGCTTTTAAGTAGTCATATAGAGAAAGTCAGTTCATTGCTTCACAAGCGATCTGCACTGTACGCTAACTACTAGGCTATTTTGCTTTGATGAACAAAGCTAATTAAGTCGATTTGAACGGGAATTCACACCAACAATGATGTATTAACTAAGAGAAACCAATAAATTGAACAATATTGATTGATCTCACAAATGGCGGAGAGAGAGGGACTCCCTCTCAAATAGATATAAAACCCATTAATAGCAGGCATCAAAGCATATTCCCCTACTTTTACTTACAAAAGCACTTACAAAATGGCCCATTAAAGACCCGCTAAAAGAACACCTTCTAGAGTGATAGATACACCCACCCACAGAGCCTGACTAAAAGAGCTTTTAAAGGGTATTGATTAACACGGGCTTAAGTAACCATGTAATATGCCTATAGGAGGCTCTCAGAAGCTCTCAGAGCAACGAAAATAGAAAACTAATACCTAGTTAAGGGTTTTGAATTATTGTCGCTTAAATATAAGGTTTTTAGCTGATATTGTTACATATCAAAAACAAGTGAATTATTGTAATCTAACAATCAAATTATTACCGTCATAGTACGACAAAAAATATCATAAATAGAACCAGACAAGGTTCAGCCTACCATAGTCATAGCCTGCATTGAGGTGTATTTTTATAAACGAAACTTCATACGGGTATAAGGTAAGAGTTGATAGTGTTGTTTAAGGTCTATTGTTAAGAATGTAAATAAAGGGAATTAATATGTCTGAACTAGCTAAAGATAAAACAAAGAGAGTCTTCTGCAATAACTTGCTAAATAATGAATGGACTTATCAAGTCAGTTTCTTTTATGAAGACTGGAATCACATCAAAGATACGATTAAGCATAGCCAAGGGCTAAAAGCCTTTATGCGTAGAAATTACAATGAGCAGGCGTTCTTATATCGGCTTTGTGTTAAGCATTATGCTGCCTTCGTTGTTAATTATGAAGCAGGAAAAAGCTTATCTTTGCCCTACCACACATTTTTCACCAATAAAAAAATCAGTGAATCTGATATAGAAGCACGTTTAAGAAAACAGCCTTTACCTTTTAGAGTAAGTTTAAGAAAGGTACGAGAAGAAAAAATATCAAGTTATGTACAGTCAGTGAAAAGTCAAAAACCTCACGACATTAAAGCAGCCGTCAATAGGTTGTTCAAAAATCACATCACAGAAAACCAAAAGATTAGAAGGTTTGCACTATTAGGAGCAAAACACCTTAAGCCATTGGGTTAGCTTAACAATAGCCTCTCTCTTAGTTACAGCCTCATGAAAATTTATTTGAGTTATAAAGATTAAGAATAACGAGCCTATTACGCATAAACTTACATTTTCCCTATCTAAGGTACTCCCTAAATAAAATAGAGAGAACCCTCTATAAATACTTGATAATAACTCCAAATAGAGTACTCTATGAACCTCTAGTATCTAAATAGAGGTTTTATCAAGTGACTACTTATATCTACTCAAGAACATCAACCACTGAACAGAATGTAAACCAGCAATCACAGTATCTGGCAGAGAAGCACCCACACGATTTTATAATAGCAGAACAATTCACAGGTACAACAACAGATAGACCTAAGTTTCAGAAGCTTTTAAAGTCCCTATCTAGTGGAGACAAGCTGATTGTGAGAGAGGTTAGCCGTATAGGGCGCACAACCTCCGAGGTGTTACAGGTTACTGATGAGCTGAAACAACGCAACGTTTCCCTTGTCATAGATAACTTAGGGGTAGATGTAACCACAGTAGCAGGACAGATGGTACTTACAGTCTTAGCAGGTGCTGCGCAAATGGAGAAGGAGCTTCTAGCAGAGAGACAGGCAATTGGAATTAATCGTGCCAAAGCTGAAGGCAAGTACAAAGGCAGAAAGGCGTTAGATAAAAACCTTATTATTACAGCTAAAAAATTGATTGATTCAGGAATGAGTAAAGCCGCTACAGCAAGACAGCTTAATATCGGAGAGTCAACCTTATACAAGTATTTGAGTGAGAAGTAACCCTCTGATATTTTAAAATTGCTAGGGGTTTTACTCATATCCCATTAGGAGGGTTAAACAGCTTAACCTTAAATGATTGCTAATTCTTCGTTATGGGTAGTCCGCCATTAAAAGATATACCACATTGATTATCTTGTAATCATTCATCCAATTCAACTGGCTCAACTTCTAAACTCATTCCACCGTTGTTAGCTATGTTATAACCACCTCTTAGCCCACTTGACAAGCCTTTTTTTCTACTAAGGTTTTTCTTTATAACCTCATAAGCAAAAAACATAGTATTTAATTCACTTGGCGTTAAATCCTTGGTTATCCTATCAAGCTGGGACAATGCCCTAGCGTGTTGTTGTATATCTACTTTTGGCTCTTTGTTGATATCAATATTAAAAAAATCAAAAATATTCATTCACTCCTCCTTAATTAAGCCCTGATTCCAAATCGCACAGGCTGCTCTCTAACTATTCGTGGCATTTAGCACGTGTAATCAAGCTTATTTATTGCTTCAAGTTTCTGCTGAAGAGAGCTTCCCCCTGAATATATTCCAAAAGTAATGGTCTGTTTGTTATGCCCTACTATATCAGCAACGATACTTTCAGGGATCCCGAGCCTCTCCATCTTAGTTACGAACGTTTTTCTAATTGAGTGGAACACGTACTCTTCTCCAAAACCTAACCTAGTTTTTAACCTCCCAAATGCCTTTGAGTACATGTCACTTCTATTGCCAGCATAGTTTGATGAACCTATAGGAAAGATATAACCTTTAGCTTCAGCTCGTTTTTTAATTTCATCTCCTATATTAAAATGTACAGGAATAACCCTTTTACCAGCATCTGTTTTAGATTCGGTTATCTCAATCGTTAGCACGCCTTCTTTTTCGCTGATATTTTGTGACTTCAGCTTTGCTAACTCCTCTATTCTACAACCAGTATACATCGCCATCTTCACCAGTACCTTTAATTCCTCATCTTTGCTTTTAATGTTTTTTAGAATTAAACTTAAATCCTCATCATTAAACTCTTTTCTAACGACTCTTTTCTTTAAAGAGTACTTAGCGGGGAGCTTTACTAATGAAAAAGGATCACTTTCATGGTTTAAGTAACGACTTAGTATTAGCCAACCAACATAACCTCTAGCATCAAAAAAATAGCCCGTCAGGGTTTTATGAGAAACTTTAGGTTCTCTAGTTTTATAACTATTTATCCATTGCTGTATTTGAAAAGCACCTAATGACTCTTTATCCAAAAAGGCAAAATTAGGAATAAACTCTTTTTTTATTCTACTGATTCTTTGCTTAATCGTTTTGGGCTTAAGCCCCTCTAGGCTTTTAGCATAGGCATCTAAATAAAACTCACTTAAAACGCCCTCACCCATCTGGGCAACTGTTTTGAGCCTCTGCTCAACACCCTCTCCTTCTCTTGCAGTTTCGTAAAACCCATCGTTTGCCCAAGAATCAATTTTGTCCTTAAACTCAATGCTGTACTCAGCACCTGATTCAATTAATTCGCTTACACTCAATGTATCTACATTAGATTCGCTTGAGTACTGGCTTTTAGCTTTGTTTATTTCTGCCTGCCATCTATTGATGTAGGGAATAGCTAGAGATTCAGCTTTGGACTTAGAAACCACACCAAGGCTTGAAATATATTGGGTTGATTTTATGGGTAACAGAGGAAGAAGGTGCTTTGGAGGAACAATCCTGACCCAAAAACATCCTTTTTTATCTAAAGAAACATATTTCATAAGTAATACCAACGAATATATAGCGGTAGGTTACTTACAATCTTACTTACAAAAAAGGCTCAGAGCAACCGCTCCAAGCCTTTAACAGTAGGTACTACATAAAATGGCGGAGAGAGAGGGATTCGAACCCTCGATGGGCTATAAAACCCATACTCCCTTAGCAGGGGAGCGCCTTCAGCCGCTCGGCCATCTCTCCGGAATTTATTACTGACTATTTGTTACCGTCTGTACCTTTTTCATCTTGAATTTTATTATAAATCTCTTCACGATGAACAGTAACGCTTTTAGGTGCGTCAACTCCAATTCTTACTTGGTTTCCTTTTACCCCTAAAACGATGATAGAGACATCATCTCCAATCACAAGGGACTCACCAACTTTACGCGTTAATATAAGCATATTAGCTCCTTATTGCTTCTTCTTTGAAGCGTTGCCAACCAATTTATATATTTATTATTATTTGGCGTATTCTACCATAGCTAATTAAACTCAAACAGCTCTCAAGTGATGATTATTCACCTGACAGACCAAAAGATTCATGCAACGTACGAACCGCTAATTCTAAGTATTTTTCATCGACCACAACTGAAATTTTAATTTCTGAGGTTGATATCATTCGAATATTAATCCCTTCGTCTGCTAACGCTGTAAACATTTGACTGGCAATGCCTGCGTGCGAACGCATACCAACGCCCACGATCGATACTTTAACTATTTTATTATCGCCGTCAACATTTTTAGCCCCTAGCTCAGCGCAAATATTTTGTAATATCTGCATCGTTTTTTCATAATCATTTCTGTGGACTGTAAAGGTAAAATCTGTGGTTTTATCTTCCGCAATATTTTGCACAATCATATCAATTTCAATATTAGCATCTGAAATCGGTTTTAGAATTGCTGAAGCAACGCCAGGCATATCTGGCACGCCAGCCAAGGTTACTTTTGCCTCATCACGATTAAACGCAATCCCAGAAATTAATGCTTTTTCCATTTCATCGTCCTCATAAGTAATTAGCGTGCCTTCCCCCTCAACAAAGGTCGATAAAACACGTAATGGAACATTGTATTTACCCGCAAACTCTACAGAACGAATTTGCAAAATTTTAGAACCCAAGCTGGCCATTTCAAGCATTTCTTCGAAAGTAATTCTGTCCAATCTTCTTGCTTTTGGTTCAACCCTTGGGTCGGTGGTATAAACACCATCTACATCAGTATAAATTCTACACTCATCAGCCTTTAGCGCAGCAGCTAAGGCCACAGCTGTTGTATCTGAGCCCCCTCTCCCTAAGGTCGTTATTGCCCCACTAGTCGTTACACCTTGAAAGCCTGCTACGACAACAATTCTATTGTTATCTAAATCTGCTTGAATGCTCGTTGTTTGGATTTCCTCTATACGAGCTTTCCCATGGGCGTCATCAGTCACTATTTTGACTTGCCCACCCGTATAAGACGTTGCTTCTTGACCCAGTTCTTCAAGCGCCATACACAATAAGGCTATGGTCACTTGTTCTCCTGTAGATAGTAATACATCCATTTGTTTCGCAGAGGGGCTGCGCTGCATTTGCTTTGCAAGCTCCGTCATACGGTTTGTTTCACCACTCATCGCTGACACCACAACAACTAAATCATGCTGTGTCGATTTTTTTTCTTGGACTAACTTTTTGGCAACACCTTTTATTTTTTCAGCAGTGCCTACGGAAGTGCCACCATATTTATGTACATGTAAACTCATCGTTGCTTCATCATATCTTGCGTAATTTATCGTCTGAACGTTACTAGGTTAGACCCTAATACTTATTAACTAGCATCCGTTAATTTTTTCTCAACCCAAGTTGGTACTGATTTTAAAGCGCCCTCTAACGCAGCAAGATCATTACCGCCCGCCTGTGCCATATCCGCTCTGCCACCACCTTTACCACCTACCTGTAAAGCGACGGAATTAACCAACTCACCCGCCTTTATACGGTCAGTTTGATTTTTAGAAACACCCGCTATTAACGTGATTTTTTCACCCTGTGTTGTTGATAGAACAACCGCTGCATTGCCTAATTTGTCTTTTAATTGGTCTACTAAATCACGTAACGTTTTATTGTCTGCACCCTCAATATTGGCAGCCAACACATTAAGCCCATCAATTTGTACTGCTTGGTTTTGCAAATCACCACTGGCTGCTGTTGCTAATTGACCTTTTAATTGTTCTAGTTCTTTTTCAAGTGCTTTATTTTTATCTTGAATTTGAACAACCTTCTCTAATGCAGATTCACGATTACCTTTAACCACTTTGGCAATTTTTTGCAGTAGCTCATCACCCTGCTCTACCCATGATAACGCGCCTTCTCCAGCGATAGCTTCTATACGACGTACGCCCGATGCAATCCCTGTTTCAGAGAGTATTTTAATTAAGCCAATATCACCTACCCGATTGACATGCGTACCACCACATAACTCTGTGGAAAACTCACCCATTTTCAAGACCCGGACTTTATCGCCATACTTTTCACCAAACAGTGCCATAGCACCGTTAGCGATGGCCGTTTCTTGATCGGTGACTTGTGTTTGCACCTCTTCATTAAAGCGAATCTGTGCATTAACTAAACGCTCAATTTCTTGAAGCTGAGCAGCTGTAATGGGCTCGAAGTGGCTAAAATCAAAACGTAGCCTGCTTGCTTCAACCAGCGAGCCTTTTTGTGTAACGTGTTCACCCAGTACTTTACGAAGAGCTGCGTGTAAAAGGTGTGTCGCCGAGTGATTAGAGGCCGTTGCTTGTCGATTATTCTTATCGACTACAGCGCGTACAACCTGCTCGCTTTTAAACTCACCCTTGCTGACTTGACCAATATGGAAATAGGCATCTGCCTTTTTTTGAACATCTATCACATCAAATATTGCCGTTGGTGTAGTAATCTGTCCATGATCGCCAGCTTGACCGCCTGACTCTGCATAAAAAGGCGTTTTATCTAACACTAAATAACCGCTTTCGCCCTCACAAATTGTCGAGCTTTGTTCACCATTTTTATAAATAGCTTCCAGTTTGGATTCTGCTTGCAGCGACTCATAGCCAATAAACTCAGTTGCTTGTGTTAAATGCGGCAAATCGGGGCCATCTGCAGAAAATGAACTGGCTGACCTTGCACGTTCACGTTGAGCGTCCATGGCCTTTTCAAAACCATCGAAGTCTACAGTTAAGCCATTCTCTCTTGCATAATCAGCGGTTAAATCAACGGGAAAACCATAGGTATCATAGAGTTTAAAAGCCGTTTCACCGGTAATCAGTTTATCTTTTAATGATTGCGTACCATCTTGCAAAAGCTTCATTCCTTGCTCTAACGTTTCAGCAAAACGTTGCTCTTCTTTTAGCAAGATATTACTCACCATATCCGCTTTTTCAGTTAATTCAGGATACGCTGAGCCCATTTGCTCCACTAAGGGTTGCACGAGCTTATGAAAGAAGACCTCTTTCATATCCAATTTATAGCCGTGTCGAATGGCTCGGCGAATAATACGCCTTAACACATAACCGCGACCTTCATTAGAAGGTTGCACACCATCTACGATAAGAAATGCACATGAGCGAATATGGTCAACTAAAACACGTAAAGAAGTATGACTTGTATCTTTTGTGCCCGTTAATGTTGCTGCATTTTTAATGAGAGATTTAAACAGCTCAATATCATAATTATTGTGGACGCCTTGCAAAACAGCTGCCACACGCTCCAAACCCATACCTGTATCAACAGAGGGCTTTGGTAATGGTGTTAACTCGCCTTTATCATTACGATCGTACTGCATGAAAACTAAATTCCATATTTCGACGTAACGATCACCATCTTCTTCTGGTGTGCCGGGGGGGCCTCCGGCAACCTGCTCACCATGATCATAAAATATTTCAGAACATGGGCCACACGGACCCGTCTCGCCCATTGACCAGAAGTTGTCTTTTGCACCAATTCTTGACAAACGGTCCGCATCGACGCCGACTTCATTTAGCCAAATATCAGCAGCTTCTGTGTCTTCATCAAAAACGGTCACCCATAGTTTTTCAGCAGGAATACCAAGTTCCTCAACAAGGAAATCCCATGCATATTTAATAGCATCACGTTTAAAGTATTCACCAAAACTAAAATTGCCCAGCATTTCAAAAAAGGTGTGATGACGCGCCGTGTAACCAACATTTTCAAGGTCGTTATGCTTACCACCCGCTCTAACACAACGCTGCGAAGAGGTCGCCATCGTGTATGAACGCTTTTCTTCTCCAAGGAAAACGTTTTTAAACTGCACCATACCCGCATTAGTAAACAATAGCGTTGGGTCGTTTCCAGGCACCAACGAGCTAGACGGAACAATCTGATGTCCGCGTTTTTCAAAATATGTCAAAAAGGCTGATCTAATTTCAGCACTGCTTAAATTTTTCATCTCGTTTAAAACCTGCATTAAGACAATTGATTAAACAATTGCCGAATCATCTCGTTGGTATACCCTTTATGTTGAAAGAAGCGTGTACGTTTTGCCCGTTCTTTCATATCTTTTGGCGGTTGATGCCCGTATTTCTTAGTATGTAATTCGCTTAATAATGCTTGCCAATCAGGTGGTTCATCAAACACGGTGTCAATATTGACTTCAACGCCTTTTTGCTTTAATTCGTATTCTATTCGAGTTGGCCCAAAACCTTTATAAACCCTTGAACGACTATAACTCTCTGCAAACCGTTGATCACTTTGCCAATTTAATTCAATAAACTCTTCTAATAAGCGCTCAATATCATCTTCAGCAAAACCTTTTCCTGTGAGTTTTTGAATAAGTTCTAGCTGACTATGTTCACGCCTAGCCAGCATAGCAAGGCAGCTCGCTCTTAGCTTTGATAGCTCTCTTTTCTTATCTTCACTCAGGCTTACTCACCTTCATCAATTAATTTTTCTTTCTGCTCTTTTTTAGGTAACAAAGCATCCCTAATGTTTGCCTCTAGTTCGGCTGATTTATCAGGGTTTTCCTTAAAGAAACTTTTGGCATTGTCCTTACCTTGGCCAATTTTAGCACCGCCATAGCTGTACCAAGAGCCTGCTTTTTCAACAAGGTCTAAGCTCACACCTAAGTCAACCAGTTCGCCCTCACGTGAAATTCCTTCACCATACAAAATTTCAAATAAGGCCTGTTTAAATGGTGGCGCTACCTTATTTTTTACAACCTTTACACGTGTATCATTACCTAATATTTCATCACCTTTCTTAATCGCACCGATACGACGAATATCTAAACGAACTGATGAATAAAACTTCAAGGCGTTACCGCCTGTTGTGGTCTCTGGGTTGCCAAACATTACGCCAATTTTCATTCGAATTTGGTTAATAAATACTACCAAGGTATTTGAGCGTTTGATATTACCTGTTAACTTTCTAAGCGCTTGAGACATTAAGCGGGCTTGCAGGCCAACATGGTGATCTCCCATATCCCCTTCGATTTCAGCTTTTGGTGTTAAAGCCGCTACAGAGTCAACAACAACCATATCAACAGCGCCAGAACGTACTAACATATCTACAATTTCTAAGGCCTGTTCACCCGTATCAGGTTGCGAAACGAGCAATTCATCCATATTCACACCAATTTTATCGGCATAAATAGGATCTAGAGCATGCTCTGCATCAACAAAGGCCGCTGTACCACCTGCTTTTTGACATTGAGCAATGGTTTCTAAAGTTAACGTTGTTTTACCAGAGGATTCAGGACCGTAAATTTCAACAATACGCCCACGTGGCAAGCCACCAACACCTAAGGCAACATCCAATGCAATTGACCCAGTTGAATAGGTTCCAATATCAGGAATGGTTGAACCATCGCCCATTCGCATGACTGACCCTTTACCGAATTGTTTCTCGATTTGAAGTAATGCCGCACTCAGCGCCTTTTTCTTATTTTCATCCATTTTTTATCCCCTTAAAGGCTTCCACATCCTGTAAAAGCTAGTTATCGTCAATAATCTTGAATTATCACACATCCTTAAGATGAGCACATAATGAAATCACTATTTTATGGTGGCTTATTGACTTAGATGATCAACCAATAATGTTAATGCCGTTAGCAAGGCTTGTTGCCGGACTTGATCTCGAGTTCCTTCAAAATTTTTCTTTATTGAATATGTCTCATAAGGCGATGCTTTAAGCCCAAACCAGACCAAACCAACGGGTTTTTCTAGTGTGCCGCCTGATGGCCCAGCAACCCCAGTAATAGATACTGATATGGATGAGTTAAACGCCTCAATCACACCTTCAGCCATCTGTTCAGCTACCTCCTGACTAACCGCACCATATTGATCAAGGTTTTTTTTATTCACATGGATTAACCGCTGCTTTGAATCATTGCTATAGCTCACCACCCCGCCTAGAAACCATTCGCTACTACCTGCTAAGTCTGTCAGTATTTTTGAAAGCCAGCCACCTGTGCAGGATTCTGCAACAGCCAGTGTTTTATTCTTTTCAATGAGTAAGCCAGCCAATTTTTCCGCTAATAAGCCTGCTTCGTTTAATATCGAATCTGTCATTCACCACTACCTAATTTTTTATTACAATTTACCGAATACCTGCAAGGTTGTTACACTATCACGATGCCTAAAAGTACCCCTACAAAAAAAGCCATCACTCCGATGATGCAACAATATTTGCGCATCAAAGAGGATCACCCCAATACTCTTTTATTTTACCGTATGGGGGATTTCTATGAACTGTTTCTTGATGATGCCATCAAGGCGTCTAATATACTGGGCATCACATTAACCAGTCGTGGGCAAATTGAAAACAAGCCTGTTCCTATGGCTGGCATCCCACATCATGCTGCCGATGGTTACATCGCTAAACTATTAAAAGCCAGTGAATGCGTTGCAATTTGCGAGCAAATTGGTGACCCAGCCACGTCTAAAGGACCTGTTGAACGAAAAGTTGTTCGCGTTATTACCCCAGGCACCTTAACCGAAGACTCACTACTCGACTCTCATTGCGATAGTTTGCTTTGCGCCGTTTTCGAACAAAAAAAACAATACGGTTTTGCAACACTTGACCTAGCTAGTGGGCGTTTTTTATTACAAGAAATAGATCATGAAGCATCGCTAAAAACCGAATTAGCGCGAATTAATCCAGCTGAAATATTAATTAGTGAAGACAGCTCTTTATCAACACTGTTAGCAACGCATAAAGGCCTAAATTTAATGGCTGATTGGCACTTCGATCAGCAAACAGCTACTCGACTGTTAAATAAACAGTTTGGCACCCAGGACCTAAAAGGCTTTGGCTGCCATGCGATGACACTTGCTCTAAGTGCAGCCGGTGCATTACTACAGTACCTAAAAGATACGCATCAATCATCGCTACCGCATTTACAATCCATTAAGGTCATTCAACAAACAGATTTCATTACCCTTGATGCAGCAACGCGTCAGCACCTTGAGTTGGACTATCACCCAAGCGGTAATATGCATTTCACCTTATTTGGTTTACTTAACCGTTGCAAAACCACAATGGGAACTCGTCTTTTACGGCGTTGGATTCATTTACCATTACGTGATCAGAGCACCATAAAGCACCGCTATTTAGCCGTTGAGCAACTACAAACCCAAACAATAATTGACGAGCTACAAGCAAGCCTTAAACAAACCGGTGATATTGAACGAATCACAAGCCGAATCGCATTATTAACGGCTAGACCTCGTGACCTTGTGGTTTTACGTGACACACTAAAGGCAGTTCCTGCTATCCAAAACACCTTAGCTAACCTCGATGCACCACGCCTAAAAACCTTACTTGATCAGACTGGCAACCACCAAACATTAGCCGAGCTCTTAGATAAGGCGATTGTTGACAACCCCCCAGTCTTAATACGTGATGGCGGTGTGATCGCCAATGGTTATGACGAGAAACTCGACGAACTTAAAAACATCAGTGCGAATGCTGATCAGTTTTTACTAGAGATCGAACTAAAGGAACGTGAATTTAGTCAAATTAGTACGCTAAAGCTTAACTATAACCGTGTGCATGGTTACTATATTGAAGTGCCTCGTTCTCAAGCCAACAAGGTACCTGATTACTTCATTCGAAAGCAAACCCTAAAAAATGTTGAACGCTATATTACGCCTGAACTAAAAACATTTGAAGACAAAGTATTGCATGCAAAAGAACAAGCTTTATCTTATGAAAAAGAGCTATATAACGCCCTACTTTTAAGCATGGCTCCAAAACTTAGCGCATTACAATCATGTGCTGAAGCGCTTGCTGAGATAGACTTACTAACAAATTTCGCAGAACGTGCTGCCACTTTAAATTTTAATCAACCTTCTTTAAGTAATACTGCTGGCATATCAATCAAACAAGGCCGGCACCCTATTGTAGAAAGTGTTATCGACACGCCGTTTATTGCTAATGATATTGAACTAAATTCTAGCCAAAAAATGCTCATTATTACGGGGCCAAATATGGGCGGAAAATCAACTTATATGAGGCAAATAGCCTTATTAACGCTGATGGCACACATTGGGTGTTACATTCCGGCATCAGAGGCCCATTTTGGCCCTATTGATCAAATTTTTACGCGTATTGGAGCAACTGACGACCTTGCCAGTGGGCGCTCAACCTTTATGGTAGAGATGTCGGAAACAGCTAATATCTTGCATAACGCCAGTGACAAAAGCTTAGTTTTGATGGATGAAATTGGCCGAGGAACCAGTACTTTTGATGGCCTTTCACTGGCTTGGGCATGTGCTGATTATCTGGCTAATAAAACTCAACCGTTCACCTTATTTGCCACGCATTATTTTGAAATGACATCTCTGCCCGAGTCAGCCCCCACAGCCAAAAATGTTCACTTAGATGCTATTGAGCACGGCGACCACATTGTCTTTTTACATGCCGTTAAAGACGGTGCAGCCAATCAAAGCTACGGACTACAAGTTGCCGCTTTAGCAGGCGTGCCTAAAACAGTTATCAGCAATGCTCGCCTAAAACTGGCAAGCCTTGAAAACCAGCAAAGCAACTTTGAAAAGCCCACACAAACGCATACGCAATTTGATATTTTCAACACGGCTAATAACCAAGCCACTACTGATTTTATTGAACAGCTGTCACCCGATGATTTAAGCCCCAAAGAAGCGCTAGAGGCCTTGTATCAGTTAAAGTCTTTAACGAATTAATTACCAGCCTAAGTGCTGAATCAAATCGTTAGCCGGAACAAAGCCTGGCACCATGGTGCCATCATCAGCAATGATAGCCGGTGTACCAGTAACACCGAAAACTTGCGCGATTCTCATGTGCTCATCAACTGGGTTTTCACACGTTTTATCAACCACTTTGTTGTTTAATTTTGCATCTGTTAACGCTTTATTTCTATCCTTTGCACACCAGACCGACACCGCTTTATGGTAAGACTCTGTATTTGGACCCGAACGTGGGAAAAACATATAGCGTACGGTCATTCCAGCATCCGTATAATCGTTGATTTCGGCATGTAGTTTTCGGCAATAACCACAGTCAATATCTGAAAAAATGGTAATAACATGTTTTTCATTTTTAGCCGGAAAAACAATCATCTTTTTTTCATCTATCTTTGCCATCTCTGATTGACGAGCAGTTTTTAACGCAGAATCTGTCATATTTTCACGACTGACTAAATCAACCATTTCACCTTGAAGAATATACCGTCCATCCTCAGATGCATAAACAACCCTAGCCCCTATCAATACCTGATACAGACCCTCTATAGGTGTTTTAGAAACATGGTTATCCGTAATATTTGGTATCACTTTAGATAAGCCTGTGACAACAGAAGCCTCATCTGCCAAAACCGGTGCACTACAACACGCTAATAAAAACCAACCAAGCAAAACCTTATTCATCTACAACACCTTCTTTATTCATCTGTGATGGTATTAAACACGTTTAAAGATAAAAAGCATACCAGCGGCGTTAACTTTTTAACCTCTAGGGTGAAACCGTTCGTGGATATCTTTTAAACGTTCTTTAGCAATATGGGTATAAATTTGTGTTGTTGACAAGTCACTGTGACCAAGCAATAACTGAACAACTCGCAAATCTGCTCCATGATTTAACAAATGTGTAGCGAAAGCATGACGCAACGTATGTGGTGAAATATCTTTATGAATATCTGCTTTCGCCGCATAACGTTTGATGATGTACCAAAAAGCCTGACGCGTCATCCCTCCGCCACGATTAGTTGGGAACACAACGTCCGCTTTTTTGTCACCTAAAATATCTAAACGCCATCGCACAATAAACGTTTGCAACCAATCCAACGCTTCTTCACCGACTGGGACTAAACGTTCCTTATTGCCTTTACCAGTTACTCTAACTAGCCCCTGTCTAAAATTTATTTCTGATAGCGTCAAGCCCACTAACTCAGTAACCCTCAAACCACTTGCATACAGTAATTCAAGCATTGCCCGATCTCTATACCCCAGCGCCGTAGAAGTATCTGGTGCGTTTAACAGGCCCTCTACATCTGCTTCAGATAAGGTTGATGGCAAACTTCTAGCAAGCTTTGGCGCATCAATTATCGCAGTGGGGTCTTCGGTTATCACAGCCTCACGTATTAAGTAAGAATAGAAACGTTTTAAACTAGATAAAAAACGCGCTGAAGAGCGAGCCGAGACCCCCTGGGCTAATCGATCGGCTAGGTACGAAGATATATCCGATGACTCTATTGTCAAGAAGCTCTTACGCTGTTTAAGTAACCAACTAGAAAAAGATGTTAAATCAGTTTTATACGCCGCTAAAGTATTATCACTTAGGCCATATTCAACCCATATGTTATCAAGAAATGAAACAATATATTCTTTATCACTCAAGCAGCAGGCCTTTCAGCTATTAAAAAACATATCATATCAATAAAAACTCAGCTAATTCACATAAACCACATGCATAAAAAAAGGCCAGTACATCGGCCTTTTTTTATGTGTCTGCTAACGATTAACTAATCGTCATTAAAGCAACTTAGTTACTTTAAATATAATGCTATAGCTTTTCTTTAATACGAGCCGCTTTACCACGTAACTCACGAAGATAATAAAGTTTCGCACGTCTAACTGAACCACGTCTTTTCACTTCAACACCAGCAATCAATTTACTATATGTTTGAAAAACACGCTCAACACCTTCGCCGTGTGAGATTTTACGAACTGTAAATGCTGAATTTACGCCACGATTACGTTTTGCAATCACAATCCCTTCAAACGCCTGAATACGCTCTGTGGTGCCTTCTTTAACTTTAACCTTCACAACGACCGTATCACCTGAACTAAATGCAGGCAATTCATTAGTCATTTGTTCTGCTTCAATTTGTGCAATTATATTACTCATTTTTTATTCCTTAGTTTTAACTCTTTGATTATTTGATTCTTTTATAAACTCGTCAAGTAACGACTGTTGGTGCTTATTTAAGACAATTTTGTCTAATAAGTCAGGTCGTTTTTGCCACGTTTTTCCTAACCGCTGTTTTTCTCGCCATTGAGCAATTTTTTCATGGTGCCCACTTAACAACACACTTGGTACTGACTTTCCTTCAAACTCATCTGGTCGCGTATAGTGAGGGTGATCTAACAAACCCTCAACAAACGAGTCTTCAACAGCCGAACATTCGTGCCCTAACACCGTTGGTAAGCTCCTAGACACTGCATCTATCAATACCAATGCAGGTAACTCACCACCACTCAGTACAAAATCACCAATCGACCATTCTTCATCGATATAATCTTCTAGCAGCCTTTCATCAACACCTTCATACCGACCCGCCAACAACACTAGATGTGAGAATTCAGCCAAATATTCAACACCTTGTTGATCTAGTTTTCGCCCCTGAGGACTTAAATAAATCACCTTTGATGGCTTATCAATCTGTCTTACCGCTGTTTGTATTGCTTTTTTCAACGGTTCGACCTTCATCACCATGCCAGGACCTCCCCCAAAAGGGCGATCATCTACCGTTCGGTGTACATCTTTCGTAAAATCCCTAGGATTCCACGTTTTTAACTGCACCTTACCAGCGTCTATCGCTTTACCAACAACACCCATAGATGCCGCTTGTTCAAACAACTCAGGAAATAACGTTATAACATCAAAACGCATGGACGTTAAAAGTCTAACTCCCAATCAACAACCATCTGTTGCGCTTCCAAATCAACAGACCTTACTACCTGGCCTGTAACATAAGGGATTAACCGCTCTTTATCTCCCTTAACAACAATAACGTCATTCGCTCCGGTTTCAAGCAAATGATCAATCATTCCAAAATCATCTCCTTTTGTTGAGACAACTTTCAAACCAATCAGGTCAGACCAGTAATACTCACCTTTCTCTAAGGTTGGCAACTGATCTGGCTTAATATAAATATCAGAACCAACCCACAATTCAGCCTCATTTCTATCATCAACATCCTCTAATTGGACGATGATTGTTTTTCCGTGTGGCTTACCTGCTTTTATTTTAACTTGCTTACGAACCTTGTTTCGCTCTATATACCAAGGTTGGTAAGATAGTATATTTTCTTTTTTATCTGTGTTTGCGTAGACCTTTAACCAGCCTTTAACGCCAAACACACCAGAGATATTCCCTAGTTTTAGCCAGCTGCTTTCTTTCTGTATTTGTTCTTTTTTTGTTACTTGTGTCACCTTTAAGCGGCAGTTTCAGCAGCCTCTTTTACAAGCTTTGCAACACGCTCGCTTGTTTGGGCGCCTTGAGCAACCCAATGGTCTACACGATCAGTATCGAGTGTTAAACGAACTTCGCCACCAGTAGCTCTTGGGTTGTAATAACCCACTCTTTCGATGTATCGACCATCGCGACTTCTGCGACTATCTGCAACAACAACGTGATAGAAAGGACGTTTTTTCGCGCCAGTTCTTGAAAGACGTATCTTTACCATTTATTTTCCTTAAATTCTGTTTTATAAATCTTAATTAGGTTAACTCGTTAATTTTACGCGAATTATTTAATTTGGTGAAGTTTTTTTCATTATTCCACCTAATAATTAATAAAATTCGATGCCTTTGCAGTTATTGGAAAGGGAAACCTTGCCCTTGCCCCATCTGGCCTTTCAATCCACGCATCATTTTAGCCATGCCGCCTTTTGACATTTTTTTCATCATTTTTTGTGCCTGCTTGTACTGTTTCATAAGTTTATTAACATCTTGAACTTGTAAGCCTGCACCTGCCGCAATTCGCTTTCTTCTTGAACCATTAATCAAAGTTGGAAATATTTTTTCCTTTTTGGTCATGGAGTTAATTAATGCAATTTGTCTTGTAAACTCTTTATCATTGACTTGGCTTTTCACATTTTGGGGAACATTCGACATACCAGGAATTTTATCCATCATTGCACTCATACCACCCATTTCCATCATTTGACTTAATTGATCTTTATAATCGTCTAAATCAAACCCTTTACCTTTTTGAATTTTTTTAGCTAACTTCTCAGCTTTGTTTTTATCAACTTTGCGTTCAATCTCTTCAACTAAACTTAACGCATCGCCCATACCTAACAAGCGTGAAGCCACTCGATCAGGGTGGAAAGGCTCTAAAGCATCTATTTTTTCACCAACCCCTAAAAACTTAATCGGCTTACCTGTTATTTGACGAATAGATAAGGCAGCACCGCCTCTTGCATCACCATCTGTTTTAGTTAACACGACCCCCGTCAACGGCAACACATCATTAAATGCCTTTGCCGTATTTGCGGCATCTTGCCCGGTCATACTATCGACAACAAAAAGTGTTTCAGCAGGATTAGCAGCCATATGAACCTGACGAATTTCATTCATCATTTCATCATCCACATGTAAACGACCCGCCGTATCAACAATCAACACATCGCTAAATTCCTTTTTTGCTTGTGCAATTGCGTTATTGACAATATCAACTGGTTTTTGGTCGGCTGAACTTGGGTAAAAACCCGCCCCTACTTCTGTCGCTAATGTTTGTAGCTGATCAATTGCAGCAGGGCGATACACATCAGCACTAACTACCATTACTGATTTTTTGTGGCGCTCCATTAACAGACGAGACAATTTAGCAACCGTTGTGGTTTTACCTGACCCTTGCAAACCAGCCATCAAAATGACGACCGGTGGAGTAGCCGACAGGTTTAATGACTCATTGCCATCGCCCATCGTTTTAACTAATTCGTCATTAACAATTTTGAGCAACGCTTGACCAGGTGACAGACTTTGCATCACCTCTTGACCTAACGCTTTTTGCTTAACTGTATCAGTAAAGGCTTTAACGACTGGAAGAGCGACATCTGCTTCCAACAAGGCCATTCTGACCTCGCGCATTGTCTCTTGAATATTGTCTTCTGTTAAACGCCCTTGCCCCCGGATATTTTTAAAGGTGGCATTAAGACGGTCTGTTAAGTTATCAAACATGATTATTACCTTAAAAATGTATTAGCGGTATTTTCGCACGTCTTTACGTCCTGTGCAGTTGATTTTATAGCTTAAAAGTCAGATAAAGAGATAATTTTGAACATCAGTACTTCTACCAAACGGTGCTTTATGACACACTATCGTTTATGCTTTTTTCCCTTACGATTTTTAATACCTTAACCGTTGTTAGCGCCCTTTTATACATTATTGGCGCCTGCCTTATTGTTGTTAATCTAAACAGCACGGAGCCTACGTTTAAGAGCCAACGTCAATGGGTCTTAATCTCTGCTATTTTAGCCATTGTTATACATACATCACTGGTTGCCCATAGCTATAGCGTCAACCAAATTATTGCCAACGATTTATTTAGCATGCTTTCATTGGTTTTTTTGGTGATCGGTTTATTATTTATTATCTCAGCAGCAAATCAATCTATAGAGACTCTATCGATTATTATTTTTCCTTTTTCTGCGCTCGCTGTTTTACTAAACTTTAATAATGCATCACCACCCTTACCAACTAGCAACCTAGATGGTGGTTTACAAGCGCACATCATTTTATCCGTTTTATCGTACAGCTTATTAACCGTTGCCGCCTTTCAATCCATTCTGCTTTCGCTTCAAGAAAAACAATTGCATAACCGCCACCCAAGTCGATTAATCAATTGTTTGCCGCCTATGCAACTGATGGAAAGCCTACTGTTTAGAACCATCTTTTTAGGTATGCTTTTGTTAACCTTTGCTCTTGCAAGTGGCTTTATTTTTCTTGATGATATTTTTGCCCAACATTTAGTTCATAAAACCTTCCTATCAATTATTGCTTGGGTTTTATTTGCCGCATTATTAGGTGGCCGATATTTTTTTGGCTGGCGTGGACAAAAGGCAGTTAAGTGGACCTATGGTGGTTACTTTGCCTTGATGTTAGCTTATTTTGGTAGTAAGTTCGTCTTACAAATGCTCTTAAATCAAGGTTAACGCGTCAGCTTTTCTTCCAATTCCAGCATCAAACCTTCACAAGCATCCTCAATCAAATCTAATACTCGCTCAAAACCATTTCCTTGACCATAATATGGATCAGGCACTTCCTTAAGCGATGTGCGTGTTGCAAAGTCCAATATAAATTTAATCTTATGCCGGTGCTCTTTCGGGCACGATTCTAAAGTTAAATAGTAGTTATCTTTGTCTGCCACCAGCAAATAATCAAACTCTTCAAAATCATAATCATCTAACTGTCGTGCTTTTAAATCGTGCAAATCAATGCCACGTTCATGCGCCGCTTGTACTGACCTTGGATCAGGGCTTTTACCGATGTGATAAGCATGCGTCCCAGCCGAGTCGACATGAATTGAGTGCTGAAACCCTTTTGCCTTGACCATTTCTCGAAAAACACCATGAGCAGTTGGGGACCTGCAAATATTGCCCATGCAAATAAAGAGTACTTTTATTGCTTCCATATCACCTTGAAAACTAATTAATCGTTTAAATTTATACAAATAGCGAAAACACATTGCTAACTAGTTACAAATTCAATCATTCTAATAAGCATGCCATTCGCTTTATATTAGCACTGAGATGGTCATCGACCAAAATTCACGACAGTTTACTTCTCAACCAGCAAATGAGTTACACATCAGCACGGTTTTGCGATTGATCTGGAACTACACGACAACATGCGTATACGGCTTATAAATTTGAACCTTTTTAGGTAATCAAGAGCTAGAAATAGCTCCACGTATATTATTATGCGTTGTTATTACACGCTCAATAAGGCATTAATTCTATCTAAATCAGCCTGTGTATCCACTCCAGCTTCAGGCACTTTCTCTACCGCAGGCACGATAATTCTCTCGCCTTGGTACAAAATCCTCAGCTGTTCAAGCGATTCAATTTGTTCAAGTGCACATACAGGCCATGTAATATAACGCCTCAAAAAGCCGGCGGTATAACTATAAATACCGATGTGTCTAAAATGCTCACCTTGGCCACTGCCTGCTTTAACAGGAAATGCATCACGATCCCAGGGAATAGGGGCTCGGCTAAAATACAGTGCATACCCCTTTGCATCACGAACCACTTTTACCGCATTCGGGTTAAAAACTTCTGCCAATTCAAAGATAGGGGCGCATAAACTAGCTACTTGAGCCACCTCTTGCTCCATTAACGCTATTGCAGCTCGCTTGATTAATTCTGGTGGGATTAACGGCTCATCACCTTGGCAATTCACCACTACCGTGTCATCCTTCCATTGCAGTGTATTCGCGACTTCGGCTAAACGTTCTGTGCCACTGGTATGTTTTGCAGATGTCATCACCGCATTAAAGCCGGCTTGTTTAACACAGTCGACAATACGCTCATCATCCGTTGCCACGACAACTTCTTGCGCTCCCGCTAAGGAGGCCTTCTCGCAAACATGTAAGATCATCTCTTTTCCAGCTATCTTTAATAGTGGTTTGCCGGGCAGCCGAGATGAACCATAACGGGCAGGAATTACAACTTTAAAGGTATTCACCATTTCATGACCTCAGCGCGTCTGCCTCATCAGCGCTCAGCTCCCTCGCCTCATTAATCAACATAATCGGAATATCATCGCAGACCGTATAAGCAAGCCGGCACGGTATACACACTAATTCTTGTTCCTCTTGTACGTACACCAAACTCGACTTACAAGAGGGGCACGCCAATATTTCCAGTAGTTTCTTATCCATTTATCTTCTCTTTTATCAATGATAATAACGTTAAGCCAAAATTCTGTGTCATTTGCGCTTTGATTGGCACATACCAGTGTTTTCTAGTCGCCATATGCGTACATTTCACAGCATCTTTTTCGGTCATCAGCACCTGCTTTTCATCATTAAAGTTTATATCTTTTTCGGTGTACTTATAGTGATCTGGAAAAATATGTGGTTCAAAAGAAAGGTTAAATTTCTTTAAATGTGAAAAGAATCGAGAGGGGTTACCTAAACCCGCTATCGCGTGACATTCTGCTGCTCTAAAGCTCTGCAAATCAAGTCGTTCAGACTCATCCACTAGCATTACCGCCTCACTGCCATCTACCCTCAATGGGTATTCATGCTTATTTGCAAGCCCATTACAGACAATAAAATCAACTGATTCTAATCGCTCGACAGGTTCACGCAATGGCCCAGCGGGCAGTAAATAACGATTACCATAGCGACGCTCCCCATCAACTACGGCAATTTCAATATCTCGTTGCAATGCATAATGCTGAAGCCCATCATCTGAGATAATAATATCGCAGTGATGGTGGTCTATTAACGCTTGTGCGCTATCCGCTCGGCTAGGCCCTACCGCCACCGGGCATTGCGTTCGTCTTGCTAATATTTTTGCCTCATCACCGACCACTCTTGAGTCGCTGTCCTCTCGTACTTGCTGGGGCCAACTAGATGCGATACCACCATAACCACGACTAATAACGCCCGGCTTATAGCCAGCAGACTTTAACAGTTCGGCTACCCAAATCACGATAGGCGTTTTACCAGTTCCACCGACGGTAATATTACCGACCACAATAACCGGCACATTTAAACAAGTTGACCTTAACCAGCCTTTTTTATAGAGCCAAGCACGTAGCTTAACAATGACCCCAAACAACCATGATAATGGAACGAACAATAGGGCAACAGGGCGTTGCCCATACCACATACTATCAATAAACCGACTTATTTTATGACTCATAAAACGTTAAACTACGTTATTGCTTTGGCACAGGCTGGTTCGCCGCAAAAGTAATATTTACAAAACCTAACTGACCAGCGGCATCTAACACCGTAATCACCGATTGATGTGTCGCTTGACCATCTGCACTAATCAACAACGGTGGGTTCTTTTGATCTCCCGCAGCCTGCTTTAATGCTTTCTTGATAGTCTCCAATCCTGAATTGACGAGCTCTTTGTCGTTAATAAAAAAACGACTTTTTGAATCAATACTGACCTCTAAGGTTTTAGTCGCTTGCTTTTGCTCACCAGAGGCTTGCGGTAATTCAATTTTTAACTGTGTTTCACGGTCAAACGTTGTTGTGACCATGAAGAAGATCAATAATAAAAAAACGACATCTATTAGAGGGGTTAAATTAAGATCAAAACCTTCTCTGTTTTTACGCTTAAAATTCATCTGGTTTACTCACGTTCCCCGTGCATCATTTCAACCAACTTAAGCGCCTCACTTTCCATTTTTATCACCAACTCATCTACCTTACCCCTAAAATAGCGATAAAACATTAATGAAGGAATCGCCACAGACATTCCCGAAGCCGTTGTGATTAATGCTTGAGAAATACCCCCCGCCAATACAGTAGGGTCCCCCACACCATTTGCTGTAATAGCAGCAAAAACATTAATCATCCCGATAACGGTGCCTAATAGGCCTAATAAGGGTGTAATTGACGCAATTGTACCAAGAGAGTTTAAATACCTTTCAAGCTCGTGTGCTACTTGGCGCCCTACTTCTTCTATGCTTTCACGCATAATTTCGCGGCCATGAGATTGATTAATAATGCCCGCCGCTAAGACACGACCAAGGGGTGAGCTATTCGAGAGGCTTCTCACTTTGCTGTTATCCAACTGGTTAGCCTTATGTAAAGACCATACAGAAGAAACCAGTTCACGCGGGAGTATTTTCTCACTATTTAATGACCAGAAACGTTCACCAATTATCGCCAATGAAACAATTGAACACGCAATAATTGGAACCATTAACCAACCACCTGACATCAAAATTTCTAGCACAGCACCCTCAATTTTCAATAATTTAATTACGCTGTCATATTACTGTATTTTTAAACTCTATTCACCTTTACAACCCGTTAAAATTTTTTAATGTCTCCAATTCCAAAACTTAGCCGTTTGCTCCCTAACACTTTCTATTCGAGGACCTTGATGATTGTAGAAACGCACTATAATTGCACCATGACGAGCCGTATCTAATCGACGACTACCTTGTTTTTCATATCGCTCGATAACCTCCTGCTTTGGAAACCCAAACCGGTTTTTATAACCAACTGGAAACAAAACAACATCAGGATCAACAGCCTTTATAAATTTTTCACTAGAAGATGTAGTACTACCATGATGAGGGGCAATCATTACATCTGCTTTCAATTGATGCCCTTTATATTGCAACAATGAATATTCCGCGCTTTTTTCGATATCGCCAGTTAATAAAACGCTGCCATTTACTGAACTGACCTTTAACACGCAAGATGCATTATTCCCTTCAAATAAGTTATCCGCAGAAGGGTTTATAAATTCAAATAAAACACCATTCAAATGCCAACTGATAGTATTTTCACAATGCAAAGGGTTATACCCCTTAAATAGTTCAGGAACACTGGTATAAAGGCGATTAACATCAAAGGTATTTAAAACGGTTTGCGCGCCACCTGCGTGATCATTATCCCCATGGCTAATAATTAATTGTTTTATTTGTTTTGTTCTAACCGAATTCAAATATGGAACAAGAACTCGAGATGCCAAATCGCTCTTTTCGCTATATTTAGCGCCTGTGTCAAATACCAAGGTATTATCTGCGCTATGAACAACCGCCGATAAACCCTGACCCACATCCAGTAAAACCAGCTTAAACTCGCCATAAGCTAAACTTTTCTCATGTATTGGAAACAACACCGGCAAAAAAAGAACACATACTAAAGGCTTAGGAATAAAACCTTTAGGCATCAATAAAAACACAACACCCACCATTGCGGTAATACAGGCAAAAATGGATACCTCCGGCATCATTAAGGTTGAATAGTCTACTGAAGCGAGAGCCTCTAAAAACTGCCATAAAACATCTATTAACAACGCTGAAAACTTTAAGGCATAAGCACCTGCAGATGGGGCTATCAATGCGATTAACAACGCAATAATTAACATTGGAACAATAGCAAAACTTACAAACGGTATGGCAACAATATTAGCCAACGGCGCAACCAATGAAACTTCATGAAAAAAATACAGCACCAATGGCATCAAACCAATCGACACCCACCACTGGGCATACAATAACTGTTTTATAAAACCAACTTTTTCCATACGCCCTACCACAGCATGCAGAATGATAAAAACCGCGCAAAACGACAACCAAAAACCAACCGACATAGGCGCCAAAGGGTCGTAAATTAACACCGCCAGCAAAGCCATTGAAATCACATGGAAAGGATTGTAATGTCGTTGCCAAAAAACACCTCCCATTATCACCACCAACATAATGAGAGCTCTTTGCGTTGGAATAGAGAACCCCGCCAACGCTGCATACCCAGTTGCTGCTGCTATGCTTACAATAATCGCACAGCGAGTCGCGCTCCCACGTAGAGTTGGCAGTCTAAGTACAAACCAGCGAACAACGCCAAAAAATAAAGCACTTACCAAACCAATATGCAAACCCGAGATAGCCATCAAATGGGAAGTCCCAGTTTGCCGAAAAACGCGCCACTCACCAGCCGTAATAGATTGCCTATCGCCCAACACTAAGGCATTGATAATACCGGCCTGTTGTTGCTCATTAAGCGCCTCCTCTAAATATTTTTTTAACGATTCTCGCCAGTAACCAATAGCCCAACGAGAAGCTTCACCCATCCGTTGATTGTTAGTGCTTTTTCGAACATAACCGGTTGCTCCTATTTGTTGCTGAAATAGCCATTTTTCAAAATCAAACCCATGTGGATTTATCAACCCATGCGGTCTTTTTAGCTTTACTAATAACTGCCACCTTTCAGCAGAGCGCACTTGTTTATCTAGGTTATACCAATTGAGTCTAATTTTTGTTGGGAAGGCAACGATATTAGCAGGGCTTAGCACCTTATCCACCTTAAACAAAAAGCCAGTTGAGCGATCGGTTTGTATTGGCAGGCCAATGACTTGGCCACTTATCAGTACTTCTTTAGACTCTAAGTCTCTTGGCAAACCATTATTGTTTATCCAAGCAGCGTACCCAGTAGCCATAACAAAACCAAACAATAAAAAACTCAACCATTTGGCCCACTTATATACCCCTAATGCAACAAAAAAGGCTAAAATTAAAATGTATATTGGTGGTAAGGCGATTAACAATTGCACCGGTAAAATGCCTATGCAAAAAAACAACGTCATTTGTTGAAATTTATTCATTTAGCCGCATCCATGCTCTGCTACACTTGGCTTGCTTGGTCAACTCACAAGCACCCATCGTTATGACTTTTCCACCCTTGATTATTAAGCCCAATCAAACAAAGGTATCTTAAATTTAAGCTGTTTTTATCGTCACATGCCAAAAAGATTCATTAAAAAATACTTCCCCAACAATACATCGATAAAGGAACACAAACACCTAAAGGTCTTTGGTAGCTTATTACATAATCAAAACTTGTGGCACCTTAACCGCCGCTCTTTTGCAGGGGCGATTGCGACAGGTCTATTTATTGCTTTTATTCCCTTACCCACACAAATGTTAATTGCCGCAGCGGCAGCCATTTTTTTACAGGTTAACCTACCGGTTTCTGTTGCCACCGTTTGGGTCAGTAACCCGGTCACCATGCCCCCTCTTTTTTATGCCGCATACTCGGTTGGTGCGACCCTTATGGAAGTACCAATAGAGGCCCATGAATTTTCATTTTCAGTAGCCTTTATTCTCGACACTTTGGGGGCTAGCTGGAAGCCTTTTTTACTTGGTTGTTTTATATTGGGTTCTGCAACATCTGCCGTCGGCTATGTTCTTGCTCGTATTATTTGGAGACTTGCTGTTATCAAAAAATGGTTAGCTCGTAAGCATTCCATCATCAAGCGTTAAAACCCTATCCATTTTATTTGCTAACTCATGATCATGTGTCACTAACAGCAAACTAATATTGAGGCGTTGATTCAACTCCAACATTAATTCATAAATTTGCTCGGCTGTTTTTTTATCCAAATTACCCGTTGGCTCATCTGCCAAGACACAAGCTGGTTGTGTAACTAACGCACGCGCAATAGCAACACGCTGCCGTTCACCACCAGACAATTCACCATAACGGTGCTTTATCCTACTTTCTAAGCCTACCTGCTTGAGCATCTCGTCTGCTTTTTCTTGGGCAAGTGCAACACTCTCGCCACCTATCAACAAAGGCATCGCCACATTTTCCAAGGCACTAAACTCTGCCAGCAAATGATGAAACTGATACACGAACCCTAAACATTTATTTCTTAATGATGAACGCTCCACTTCTGTGAGTGTGGTCAGGTTTACGCCATTCATCATCACTTCACCTGAGGTCGGTTGATCTAGCCCCCCTAACAAATGCAACAAGGTGCTTTTACCCGAACCGGACGACCCCATAATAGCAACTCGATCGCCCTGCTTTAGGCTTAAATCAATCCCTTTGAGCACAGGTACAATCAGGTCTTTTTCACCAAACGTTTTGGTCAGTCCTGAACAACTTAAAAAAACGTCATTATTCATACCGTAATGCCTCCGCAGGGTTCACTCGTGACGCCTGCCAAGCAGGGTAAAGCGTTGAAACAAAAGATAATAAAAATGAATACGTCGCTATGGTGGTCACATCCGACCAAACTAATTTTGACGGTAACTCACTAATGTAATAGATATCAGCGGGTAAGAACTGAACATGAAAGAATTGCTCAATGGTATGCACGATCATTTCAACATTTAACGCCAAACCAACACCTGCAGCCACGCCAACAAGGGTGCCAATCAGACCAATTAATGTACCTTGAACCATAAACACACCCATCACAGAGCGAGGTGTTAACCCCAGTGTTCTTAAAATGGCAATTTCAGACTGTTTATCCGTGACGACCATTACTAACGTCGACACAATATTAAATGCCGCAACAGCGACAATTAACATCAATATGATAAACATCACGCGCTTTTCAGTTTTAATCGCCTTAAAGAAATTACTGTGTTCCATCGTCCAATTAGAAATACTGTAATTCGGTGTCAGTGTTTGCGCAATTTTGCCGGTTACAACAGGCGCTTGAAACAGGTCATGCAACTTCACCCTAACCCCTGTCACGCCTTTGTTTAAACGTAACAGTTTTGAACCATCATCAAGATGAATAAAGGCTAAATTTCGATCGTACTCATACATGCCCACTTCAAACTCACCGACAACCGTAAAGCGACGCAATCTAGGCAATATACCTGCTGGCGTCGGTGTAACTTGTGGTGTGATGACAGTCACTTTATCACCCACACCCACACGTAAATAACGAGCTAATTCCGACCCAAGGACTATACCAAACTCCTTTGGTTTTAATAATTCCAAACGACCTTCAACCATTTTCTGGTTAATATCAGACACTTCATCTTCTTGCCCGGGTAACACACCCCTTAACAAGCTGCCGCTGACTCGTTGATTAGCACTTAACATTACTTCCGCTCTTACAAATGGTGCCCAGCCAGCCACATCATCAGTTTCACTTAATGTATCACCTAAGACTTGCCAGTCTTGCAATGCATTGTAGTATTCAGAAATGGTGACATGGGACGCCATCCCTAAAATCTTTTCACGTAATTGCGCCTCAAACCCGTTCATCACCGATAGTACTGTAATTAGCGCCATCACACCTAGCGCGACACCCAACATAGATGTCATGCTAATAAACGATATAAACCCCGAACGTTGTTTTGCTCGTGTATAACGCAGGCCAATAAAAATTTCGAGTGGTTTAAACATAGGTGCGAATTAGATCATATATTTAATTTGTAAACCTAACTTACTGTCTAGAGAATTATCAACATTTCATCAAGAGGTGATATATTAATGCTAGAAAACATATAGGGATATCAACATGACGTTTAAAAAAATCATTTTAGCCAGCATTTTTTGTTTCACACCATTGATCACTCATGCTGACGTTTTACTTATTGACGTGATTAACAAGGAACCAGCGAACACGCCAGCCGGCTTATTGAGACCCAAAAATGGGCAATCAATGGATACCGTGATCTCTCAATTTGGCAACCCCATAAGAATATACCCTACTGTTGGCGAACCACCGATTACCCGATGGCAATATGTCAAATTTTCTGTTTATTTTGAACACAACCTTGTTATTCATAGTGTTGTTAACAAGCCAAAAAAAGCACTTTAAAATAATCGGCAAAGGCTAAAGTCACTTATAAATCAATTACCTATATTGTAATTTGACTTTACACCTGCACGGAAAAACCCTCATAAAGCATATAACCACTGTGGTCTCACCGTCTTTGCTTTAGATTAAGGTGCTCAATAACACCCCTTATTCTTATTGAACACACAGCCCTACTCTATACATTACACACGAGCTAACCATCCACTAACTGGCTGGCATGATCAAAAGGCACTGTCTCAACCAGTCAACCTAACTATTTCCACTTAGCGCTTTATTTAAGCCAAATGAAATACACCCCTTGTTTTGTTTATGAGAAAATAATTCTTTTATTTTTTCCATTTTTTTCGTCTATTCAGCTATGCCAAACCTACCTACAAAATCCACACAATCCATTTCTTGGGGAAAATTCGAAGGATGCTCTGATGCCTTAACCATCGCAAATGCAGGAATGGAGTCGGAGCAATTACTGGTGGTTATTTGTTCAGATACCCAATCGGCACTGAGATTAGAACGAGAAGTTCCTTTTTTTCTAACCACGCCTTTGCCGGTTATTTATTTTCCAGACTGGGAAGTCTTACCTTATGATAGCTTTTCTCCTCTAGGCGAAATTATTTCTGAAAGGCTAGCGACTTTATACAAACTGCAAAGCCTAAATAAAGGCATACTCATTGTCACCACCGCTTGCTTACTACAACGGTTAGCGCCACGTGATCAACTTTTAAATGAGTGCTTTTCACTCTCAACAGGTCAACAATTCAATATTGAAAAAACCTGCCTAAATCTAGATAAATTAGGCTACCAGAATGTGCACTCTGTTCATGAATATGGTGAATACTCCGTTCGAGGGGCTATTTTAGACATGTTCCCAATGGGCAGCAAAAAGCCCTATAGAATTGATTTGTTTGATGATGAAGTAGAGTCCATCCGTACGTTTGACACCGAAACCCAACGCTCCATTGATAAAGTTGACTCCATTCAACTATTTCCCGCAAGAGAATTCCCTATTAATGACAAAAGCATTCAACTTTTTCGCCAACAATTTAGAGACCAGTTCCCAAATGTGTCTGATAAGAACACCTTATATCAACAAGTCTCTAAAGGTAATATCCCTAATGGTATAGAAAACTATTTGCCCTTATTTGTAGAACATACCGAATCATTTTTTGATTACATCCCGAAGGCCACTCTCATCTTGCACGGTGATATCTTAGCTGCTGGAGAAACATTTGCCACACAGGTCATTGAGCGATTTCAACACAGGCAACGTGATATTGATCGCCCGGCATTACGCCCAGAATTACTGTTTCACGACTTAGAGAGCCTGCAACAAAGAATGGCCAACTACCCCTCTGCTTCATTACAAAGTGACATCCATGAAACAGAAAAAACAGCCTTAATCAATACCGATAAAAATGACCAGGCACACCCTTTATTAGACTTATTAAACAAACAAAAACATAAAACTTTGTTTGTTGCGGAGTCTGCGGGGCATCGTGAATCAATGCGTCAGCAACTACAAAAACTAAATGTACGCCCTACCCTCGTTGAAGATTGGGCGACGTTTGTTCAAAACGATGTATCCCCCTGCATTGTCGTTGCACCGATAGATGAAGGCCTTAGCTCCTCTACCGTCAGCATCATTACGGAAAACAACCTATTAGGCACACGTGTTCAACAACGTAGACGCAGACGGTCCTCCTCTAACCAACGACTTGAAAATGTATTTAACAGCTTAGCCGACCTTGAAATCGGCTCCCCTGTTGTTCACCAAGAACATGGTGTTGGTCGATACATCGGCTTGAAGCACTTAGTTGTAGACGAGATTGAAACCGAATTTTTAACCTTAGAATATGCCAATAGCGATAAACTCTATGTGCCTGTTTCATCGCTTAATTTAATTGGTCGATACATGGGCACCCAAGGGGATAGCGCCCCATTACACCGATTGGGTAGTGATCAGTGGGAAAAAGCACGCAAAAAAGCACTGAAACGTGCACGCGATGTCGCCGCAGAATTATTAGACATCCATGCTCGACGCGCCGCCAAACCTGGCCGCCCAATGGTTACTGAATCAACCGAGTACGATAACTTTGCCCGTGCATTTCCGTTCGAAGAAACCGAAGATCAAGCAACCGCTATTGAACAAACACTACATGACATGAGCCTTGCTAAACCAATGGACCGTGTTGTTTGTGGTGATGTGGGGTTTGGTAAAACAGAAGTGGCTATGCGCGCGGCCTTCACCTGTGCCAATAATCACTACCAAACTGCCGTTTTAGTGCCAACCACCTTACTTGCTCAACAGCATTATCAGAATTTTTCCGACCGTTTTGCCGATTGGCCCATTCGCATTGAAGTACTTTCACGGTTTGTCAGCAGCAAAAAGCAAAATCAAATTATTGCTGATACCGCCGAAGGGAAAGTTGATATTCTTATTGGTACCCATAAATTATTACAAAAATCATTAACCTACAAAAACCTTGGTTTAGTGATTATTGATGAAGAACAACGCTTTGGCGTGCGCCATAAAGAATATTTAAAATCCATGCGCTCTGAAGTGGACATGCTTACACTCACCGCTACCCCAATACCCAGAACACTTAATCAAGCCATGTCTGGATTACGCGATATTTCCATCATTGCAACACCACCACCGAATAGACATGCTATCGAAACCTTTGTATCTGAATGGAATAGTGGACTGATTCAAGAGGCCTGCCAACGTGAGATAAGACGCGGCGGTCAACTGTTCGTTCTCCATAACGACATTGCTACAATGGATAGGGTTATTCGTGACATTGAAGAACTAGTACCCGACGCCAATATTCGAAAAGCACACGGGCAAATGCGTGAAAGCGAATTAGAGCATATCATGCTCGACTTTTATCACGCCCGATTTAACGTACTGGTGTCTACGACGATTATCGAAAATGGTATTGATTTACCCAATGCCAATACCATTATTATTAACCGCGCCGATAAACTCGGTTTATCTCAATTGCATCAATTAAGAGGTCGGGTTGGCCGCTCTCATCATCGTGCATACGCATACATGATCGTACCGCCAGAAGGTGTTATGACTAAAGATGCAAAAAAACGTATTGATGCAATCCAAAGCAGTGCCGACCTAGGTGCTGGCTTTACCTTATCAACGCACGATATGGAGATTCGTGGTGCGGGTGAGTTATTGGGCGACAACCAAAGTGGGGAAATCCAAGAAATTGGCTTTACCTTATATACCGAGTTACTGGATAACGCAGTAGCCGCAATAAAATCAGGTAAGCAACCAGAACTTGAAGAACGTATCGAAACAGGACCAGAAATAGACCTGTCTGCCAGCGCATTAATCCCCGATGATTATTTACCGGACGTTCACACACGTCTTGTGTTGTACAAACGAATTGCTAGTGCAGATGATGCAGAAGAACTAAGGGACTTACAAGTCGAGATGATAGATCGTTTTGGCCTTCTACCAGACAGCACAAAATGCCTCTTTGGTATCAGCGAGATAAAACAACAGGCTAAACGTATTGGTATTGATAAAATTGATTTTGCCAAATCCAATGGGCGATTAATATTTTCAAATGCCCCATCGATAGACCCTGCAAAAATAATTGAATTGATCCAAACACAACCACAAATTTTTAAATTGGATGGACCTCAAAAATTACGTTTTAGTAAAAAACTTAATACCACTGAAGAGAAAGTTGAGTTTATACTCGACCTCATTAACTCTATCGCATTGAGCAAGTAATAAACATGACAGCAACACGATTATTTTCATATGCTTTAATTCTTATTGTGCTTTCATACAACATTCAGGCGTTTGCCGACAATGAAAGCTCAACTCAGCCAAGCACTTGGTACAGTATTGAATACCTCATTTTCGAAAACAAATCATTGAGTAACCAAACGTTAGAGCCTTGGACAAGCGCAGCCTTCAAAATACCTGACAATGCCATCAGGCTGAGCAATTTATCTAGCAATACAGCCTTTAAGCCTTTAGCACCCAACCAACAACAACTTTACGGCGTTTATAATCGGTTAGAAAAGCTATCCTCATATACACCCATCGCTCATGCGGGGTGGGTTCAACCACTTCAACAAAAAGGCGAGCGGAAGCCTGTACAAATTAGCCACCAAACTGGGCCTTTACAACTTGAGGGGACACTTACTTTTCACCGTGGACGGTTTTTACACCTAGACATTGATTTGCAGTTGAGTGAGATGAACTCGTTAGCGATAACTCAAACCAATCTTTCACAACGCTTTCATGAACCTGTTACCTTATACCGATTAACAGAAACTCGGCGAATAAAAACGGATGAGTCACACTATTTTGATCATCCGCGTTTTGGTGTTTTGGCTATTGTGAAAAAAATTGACTCGCCTAATTAACCCATTTCAACAAAAGTTAACTGATACAGCTAGCTCACATAGGCTAATTTAACCGCATTATATTCATCTACAATGCTGTCAATCGCCGATTGTTCAAAAGGCCTCAAACCGCTGACCACCATATCTTTTGTACCATGCCCTATGGCTTGACCATCCACAAACAAATTAAATTCAAGCTTCACACTGCCTTTTTTACCATCAACACGCATCGACGCACCAGAAAACTCGAGATCCAATGAGCCTTCTAGAAACGAATGAATTTCAATGACCATATCTTTATAAATAATTAATGGCCGAGCAGGGTTAATCATTACCCCTTTCTTTTGCATTAAATCGATGAGTATTTCCGGAAATGTTCGACCTGAGAATTGAACATATTTCTCAATCAAACTCGAAATAAACTTATCGTTGTTGCTCTGTTCCCCAGAACACTGAACCGTCATCATCGACTTATTATTTTGATCAGACAAAATAAACTGCTCACTCAGCTTCTCAGGCAAAGTAACAACCGTTTGCTCGGTCACCATGCTTTCAAAGCTAAAACGCATTGATTGGCTAACACCTAATTCCGTTAACGCTACCGCAAATAATAAATCCCCTGGTACACAAAATCGTTTTGTCTCAACATCATGCAATGGGTTAAAGTCACCAGCTACTGATTTAGCAAAAAGGCTGGCTTGCTGCCTTGTAAAACTAACTTTTTGATCGTCTATTTTATAAAACTTTTTTATATCCATGATTATGATTTTTCGTTAAGACCAACAGAATTATACGTTATTCATCCACTTTCATTTCATATACCAGCACTTTCAATAAATGCTCCACTTTGATCATGCCCGCTTCTGCATGGCCTTCTATGTCTCGCATACTAATTTCACCACCTTCTAAACCTGCCGCCCAATTAACCACCAAAGCACAGCAGGCATAATTTAGTGCCAACTCTCTAGCTAACGCTGCTTCAGGCATGCCTGTCATACCAACTAAATCACAACCATCGCGCTCTAATTTTATTATTTCGGCTGCCGTTTCTAACCTTGGGCCTTGCATACAAGCGTAAACAGCTTTGTCGAAAACAGCGATTTCCGCTTTATACATTGCGCGCTTTATTTTTTTTCTCAGCTCCACCGAATACGGGGTTGTAAAATCTATGTGAGTAACGTGTTCTAGATCATCCTCAAAGTACGTTGAGGCTCGCCCCCATGTATAGTCAATTAACTGATCTGGCAGAACAAGACTCGCGGGTGGCATTGATCGATTAATACCGCCAACAGCAGCGATTGCAACAACATCCGTTACACCCACTTCTTTCAAGGCCCACATATTTGCCCGGTAATTAATTCTGTGTGGTGGAATATTATGACCATACCCATGACGTGCCATAAACACAATATCAACGCCATTTAATTCACCAAAAGTGATCGGTGATGAAGGTTCACCATAGGGGGTTTTAACCACTCGCTTACGGACACGCTCCAAATTAACAAGTTTGCTTAAACCAGTGCCGCCAATAATCGCTAGCTTTGACATACTAGTTCCTCAATATTTTCTGGGCAGGCATATAAACCATTTATGTTTCTTAGGTAGCCTTTGTAATCCATGCCTAAACCAAACAAATATTGCTTACCACTATGGTAGCCAACAAAATCAGCCTGCAAGGGCTTTTGCTTGTTTAAATCTTTATCCACTAAAACAGCTGTATAACAAGAGACAGCACCTTGTTCCTCGCAATACGCTTTTATATGCGCCATTGTGATACCTTCATCCAACACATCATCAACAATAATAACTGTTCGACCTTGTATCGGCGTGGCGGGAAGTTGTTTCCACTCAAGTTGCCCCCCAACCAGATCACGGTGGTAACGTGTCACATGGATATAATCAACTTCTAATGCGAAATCCAATTTAGGTATTAAGCTACCAACGGCTACAATTGCACCGGTCATAACGCAAAGAATAAGTGGGTTCTTATCCCCACATTCTTCAGTAATTTCAACGGCCAGTGCATTGTACATCTGCTCTACAGCTGCGCCATCCAACAAACAGGTACTGTTTTTCTTTACCCACTCTATTTCTGTTAAAGGCATCATCAGCTTAGTTAAACCCATCAATGATCTTTCGGCATTGTTGCCACTTTAAAGAATCTTGAAGATGGCCTTCAGGAAGCCTTGTTGTCGGTCGCATTTTTTTTAACCTTTCGATCGAGTTAGTGTTTATTTCAACACCATTTAAGTGATCAATAACCTGTTCGGCTGCGCTTCGATCATTACAGATAAGTGCCATATCGCCACCCGCCTTTAACGCCTGCTGCGCTCGTTGCCCAATATCACCAACTACACTTGCACCCTGCATGGTCAGGTCATCACTGAATATAGCACCTTGAAAGCCTAATTGCTGACGCAAAATAGTTTGCAACCAAAACTCAGAAAAACCGGCTGGCATTTCATCAACCTGTTGATAAATAACATGCGCCGGCATAATGCCTTTCATTCCTGCTTGTATGAGCTGCCTAAAGGGGTACACATCATCTTGTAAAATGTCTTCTAATGAACGCTCATCAATTGGAATCGCAACATGAGAATCAGGTGCTACTGCACCATGCCCAGGAAAATGCTTACCGATGCTTGCCATGCCTGCTTCAGCCAGCCCTTGCTGGAATGCTTCAGCCAACTCAACAACGATTTTTTTATCACTCGAAAACGCACGATCGCCTATAACATCGCTGCAAGCGTAATCAATATCCAGCACTGGTGCAAAACTAAAATCAACTCCCACCTGCCTCAATTCCATTGCCATTAACCAAGCCACTTGCCGCGCATAATTGAGAGCATTTTCCTTATCTTCCTGATAGCACTCACCTAACATTTGCATACAAGGAATGGGGGTAAACCCCTCTTTAAAGCGCTGCACTCGCCCACCTTCGTGATCAACAGCTAGCAACAACGGCTCTGCTCTTAAACGATGAATTTCATCACAAAGCACTGAGACTTGTTCAATACTGTCATAATTCCTTGAAAAAAGGATAACACCGCCCACTAGAGGGTGTTTAAGAACCTCTCGATCAACGGCCGATAATTCCACACTGTCAATATCAATCATTAAAGGCCCAAGGGGCATAGGCGATTTCATTTTTTTAGTCTATCCTTATCAATATAATTTTCTTAAATCAAACACATCGTTATTTGGAGCTGTTATGCGTTTTGTTGCTTTACTTTTAGGCCTTATGTTTATTTCCCCCTTCACTGTTGCCAATGAGGAAACTTCTGCAGAAGCCATCTATCTACCGCTAACACCTCAGTTCACTGTAAACCTATTGGGCGACAATCATTATTTGCGCACCAGTATTCAATTACAACTACGTAACGATGAAATAAAAGAGTCGATAGAGGCTCATAACCCTGCTATTCGCCACGCACTTATTGTATTGCTAAGCAATAATTATGTGGAAAATATTTCCAGCGGCAGCGATAAAATAGAATTACAAAACCGAGCAGTGCAAGTTCTAAACACCACACTAAAAAAATACGCTAAAAAAGAAGGCGTAGAAGCTGTCTTTTTTACTGAGTTTGTTTCTCAATAAACTATTCATTAATTAACACACTAGACCCAACCGATACCCGATCAAAAAGCTCAATAACATCTGTATTTAACATTCGAATACATCCATGTGACGAGGGTGTAGAGGTCACCAGTTCATCAGGTGCACCATGAATATAAATATAACGCCGCATCGTATCAACCTGACCTAAACGATTTTTGCCTTTTTCTAAACCAGACAGCCACAAAATTCTAGTCAATATCCAGTCTCTATTCGGCTGGCTTTTTGCAAAGCCATGTTGGTAAATTTCACCTGTAAAACGGCGACCTACAAACACACTGCCTGACAACTGACCAGCACCTATTTTTGCGCGAATGATATGTTTCCCTCGTGGGGTACACTCACTGCCAAACAGTTCACCGGCACCATTTTTTGCGGTGCATACCGGATAGGACTTAATCAATCGGTCACTGTTATATAACGCTAATAACTGATCGCTAATACTGATTATTATGTTCAGTTTAGGGCGATTCATTTATTTTTCAAATAACGCGATCGATTCGACATGCGAGGTATGCGGAAACATATCCATGACACCGGCCTTTTTTAATGTATAGCCTAATTCATTCACTAAAATAGCTGAATCACGTGCAAGCGTAGATGGGTTACAAGACACATAAAGCACCTGTTCAGCGCCCCACTTTGGCAAATAAGGTAGGATTTCTTTTGCGCCTAAACGAGGTGGGTCAATTAATACTTTATTGTATTTTTTCTTCGTCCAAGGTTCCTCAGCGACAGCTTCCATTAAATTAGCGGTATAAAAATCCACGTTGTCCAAGCCATTCTTATCGGCATTTTGTTTTGCCCGTATAATCAGCTCATCACTGCCTTCAACACCGGTTACATGACCTGCCACTCGAGCCATTGGTAGCGTAAAGTTTCCTAAACCACAAAATAGATCAAGCACGTTATCATTTTCATTTAACGCCAGTGTTTCTAGCGCTCTATTAATCATAGAGCGATTAATATCAACATTAACTTGAACAAAGTCGCTAGGGCCAAAGAACAAACTTACATTATTCGGCAATTGGTAACTGAGCGGTGCTTTTTCACCGCTTAATGGGATAATGGTATCTGGGCCTTTGGATTGGGTATAAATATCTACATCAGCAGACACTTCAAAACGTTTTAATACCGCTATATCCTCTTCACTTAACGACTCGAGAATTCTAAAAACTAATGCTGTTCGGCTATCGCAAATAGACACTTCGATCTGCGGAATTTTATCTTTAATCGATAAGTTGCCAATCAACGATGACAAATCCATTAGGCGTTGCCCAACTGAGGGATGTAACACCTCACATTTTTCAATTTCAGCCAAAAAAGGGCTGGCTTTTTCTCTAAACCCTACCAGCACTCGGCCTTTTTTTACGACATCTTTCACGCCTAAACGCGCCCGGTGACGATAACCCCAAAAAGGCCCTGTTAACGCAGGCCATAACTCAACATCTTCGAGTTTAGCTATGCTTTTAAACTGATCGAGCAAAATGCCTTGCTTGGCAAGAATTTGTTTCTCAGGATCAAGGTGTTGAAAACTACAGCCACCACAAATACTGTAATGCTGGCAGCCCGGCTCAACACGGTCGTCAGATGCTTTTAACACCTCAGTAACACGGCCTTCGGCAAAATCTTTTTTCTTTTTACTGTATTCAAAAACAACGTCTTCGCCTGGTAGCGCACCTGCGATAAAAACCGCCTTATCATCTACATGTGCCACACCGCGACCATCGTGGGCTAACGATTCTATTGTTGCTGTTGCCGTTTCAGGCGGTAAGTTCTTTCTTCTATTTCTACGTCTAGCCATGTTGCTTTTAAAACCATCTTTCTATGTTAAATAAGCATTACATTTTAAACGTTAAACAATATTTAATCCGGAAAAACTCCTGTCGAAATATACCGGTCACCTCTGTCACAAATAACAACAACAATTGTTGCATGGCTTAAACGCTTTGAAAGCTCTAAAGCAACATGAGTGGCCCCACCAGACGAGACACCACAAAAAATGCCTTCTCGCTGCGCTAAGGCTCGCATTGTCTGTTCGGCTTGCTGCTGATTAACTTCAAGAATGTCGTCAACACGTGAACGATCATAAATTTTTGGCAAATACTCTTCAGGCCAACGGCGGATTCCTGGAATTTTAGAATCACCTTCCGGCTGAACACCAATCACCTGAATATCATTATTTTTTTCTTTTAAGTACATTGAGGTACCCATAATCGTTCCGGTCGTCCCCATTGAACTAATAAAGTGGGTTACCTCTCCTGACGTGTCGCGCCAAATTTCAGGTCCCGTGCCGTTATAGTGCGATAAAGGGTTATCTGGGTTAGCAAATTGATCCAAAATCGTGCCTTTGCCCTGCTGCTCCATCTGCCTTGCTAGATCGATCGCCGCCTCCATACTGCCAGCGGCCGGTGTTAAAACAATATCGGCCCCGTAAGCCTTCATTGATGCACGCCGTTCTGCACTCATGTTATCTGGCATGATGAGTGTCATTTTGTAGCCTTTAATAGCCGCAGCCATTGCCAAAGCGATGCCTGTGTTTCCGCTAGTCGCTTCAATCAAACGGTCTCCAGGCTTAATATCACCACGTAACTCCGCTTGTTGAATCATGTTAATGGCAGGCCTATCTTTAACAGAGCCCGCTGGGTTATTACCCTCAAGCTTCAACAAAATAGTATTTGTTGTTGAGTCCATCCGCTGTAACCTGACGAGCGGCGTGTTTCCAACAAAATCTTCAATGGTTGGGTAAGTCATTTACTCTCTTTAAAACAAAAATTGGCACAGAAGACTATCATACCTTTACGACGTAGCTAATAATTTTGAGTTATGTCCTTAAGGCCATCGACTTATGCTAAAATTTTTTTAAAAATTACATAAAAAAATAGTTGCCTAATGAAGATAGTTAAAAGCCCCCTTTTTGCTAGAAAAAATCTCTTATTCGCTTTTTATATTGCCTTCATCACACCTTTTGCCGTTGCAAATGAGATAAACGATTTATCTTTTTTTAATACCGAGATTCCTATTGTCTTATCTGCCACTCGGTTAGCACAACCACAAACCGAAGCACCGGCAACGATCACCATCATTGACCGTCAACTGATCAAACTATCGGGGGCAAAAGCCATTCCCGAATTATTTAGATTAGTACCCGGCTTTCATGTTGCTCACTTTCGTGGCAATGAACCTGTTGTTGCTTATCAGGGGCTTAGTGGTGAATTCCCCCAAGGCGTTCAAGTATTAATTGATGGGCGCTCTGTTTATAGTCCCCTTTTTGGTGGTGTTGACTGGTCAAATCTTCCTATCATGATGGAAGATATTGAAAGAATTGAAGTTATCCGTGGTCCGAACGGCTCCTCCTTTGGTTCGAATGCATTCCAAGCAGTCATCAATATCACCACATCACATGCGGTGCAAACAAATGATTTTCAAGTTAAAAGCACGCTCGGTGAAAGGGGCTATCAACGCACGCTCCTAACTGGTAGCCATTCCTTTGGAGATATCGACGTTAGACTCTCCGCTTCACACATTGATGATAACGGCTACGCCAATAATGATGACGATAGCCGTCATGACTCGCTGACCGGGCGATTGGATTACCAAATTACTCATCTCGATAGCTTGCAATTGAATTTCGGTATCATCAATACCTTAAGGGAAACACATACACCTGGCACTTTATTAGATCCTTTTGACCCACCTAGAAACACTGATGACTCGCAGCATTCAATTCATGCTAAATGGGAACATTCAACACCTGATGATCAACTGTTTATTACTCAAGCTTCCTATACCAGACACCTACACAAAGACAAATTTACAACTTTCTTTGATGCCAACAATATAGGTTTAGGCTTTATGGGGAGCTCCGTTAGTCGTCTCGACTTCACCGAGTACTTTGATCGATATGATATGGAATTTGAGCATCAATTTCATTTTAATGATCAAGTTCGCGTTTCTTGGGGCCTTGGCAGTAGAATCGATCGTGTCTATTTACCTCTTTTACAAAACCTGTCTCTTATACACATCTCCGAGCCCACGAGACTCCTGAGCAT
>OJHG01000100.1_pt1 | contig 60682 bp, 60 predicted proteins | sample 1594761 | NCBI WGS metagenome assembly OJHG01 (sample SAMN05416786, study PRJEB24817) | seawater metagenome | isolation source: Sea water | place: Canada:Atlantic | collected 2013-07 | reverse complement strand
CTTTTTCGATATTCGCCACAGCTAACTGGAACTGCTGGCCATCCACTTCAATACTGACTACGCCATTGTCGCAAGCCAATACTTTGCCTATAAAGTTACGTCTGTCGTCCATCGGCATAGATAAACGAACCTGAACAACTTCACCTACAGAATCAACATAATGCTTTTCTTTGAAAAGCGGTCTATCCATACCTGGTGAAGATACTTCTAGGTTGTACTCTGTGCTAATTGGGTCTTCAACATCCAATATCGCACTCACTTGATGACTTACATCTGCACAATTATCTACGGAGATACCGTTTTCATGATCAATAAAAACGCGAAGAATTGAATGTTTCCCCGCTCGTACAAATTCGATCCCAACCAATTCAAACCCCAAAGCTTCTACACCTGGGTTAAGCATTTCGGTTAGTTTCTCTTCAAGTTTTGCCAATGCAAACCTCCAAAAACGAAAAAAGGGCCTTAAGCCCACCTGTCATCACCTAGCTCAGCTAGGCTGACTCCAGGGTCTAATACAACAAAAAGCCCCGGACTAGCGGGGCTTTTATTAAAATTCTGAACCCAAATTTGTCAAAAAGACAAATGCAAACACATGGGTAAAAAACACCGGTAGGTGATAGTTTGCTGAGAATGGAAGCGTTACTTTCCTAAACACTGAGGGAGCCCGCTACCATCACTTAATAAGCGCATTATACTGATTGACGTCACATTAAGCAACAACACTCGACTATTAGTTAGTAGCCCATGATTTATAGCACAGACTCTATTAGTCTTTGTCTAGTCTTCGTCTTTCCACTTTTCTTTTATTTCTAATATCTGCGGTAATTTTGCCATCAGCAAATCAATTAGCGCCGGATCGAAATGCTTGCCCTTCTGACTTTCCATAAAGGCTAATGTTTTGTCTACGCTCCATGGCTCTTTATAAGGCCGTTTGCTGGTAAGCGCATCGAATACATCTGCCACGGCACAAATTCTTCCCTCAATAGGAATATCTTCACCTGCTAGTCCGTTCGGGTAGCCACTACCATCCCATTTTTCATGATGAGTCAGTGATACCGACTTGGCTACCACCAACAATGCAGAATCGCATTCCCCTAAAATTTCAGCACCAATTTCAGGGTGGGTCTTCATTATTGCAAACTCTTCGTCTGTCAATTTACCCGGCTTCAACATGATACTATCGGAAATACCAATTTTACCTATATCGTGCATAGGCGCTGCGTGCAGTAATATTTCAGCTTGTTCATCACTAAACCCGTAAGCGAGTGCCAATTCTTTTGAGTAATGACTCATGCGTAATACGTGCATGCCGGTTTCGTTGTCTTTATATTCAGCTGCACGGCCTAAGCGCTGTACCACTTGCAATCGAGTACGCATAAGTTCATCAGACTGCACTAACGACAAATGGGTTTTAACTCTGGCTTTTACCACCGGTGGTGAAATGGGTTTAGTAATATAATCAACTGCCCCAACCTCAAAACCCTCTGCTTCATCGTGCTCATCATTTAACGCAGTAACGAATATAACTGGAATATGACGTGTATCGTCTTGACCTTTTAATATTCTAAATACCTCGAAGCCTGTAAGTCCTGGCATCATAATATCTAGCAAAATAAGTTGAGGTTGACGCTGCGAGGTTAATTTAATCGCCTCTTCACCGTTCTTGGCAAAAATGAGTTGGTAGTCTGCAGCTAACAGTTGCTTTAAGACTCTTAAATTTACTGGCTCATCATCAACCAGTAACAAGGTAGGCTTTTCAATAGTTCTAAGCATTATTGCGTTTCAGTCTCTGTGGCCAACGTATCAATAAGCTCGACGAGCTGCGCTTCGGCACGTTCGAACTCAAAATCATCAATATCCATAATAATGGAGGCTATGGTGTCTTTGTATTCACCACCAGCAAGCGCTTTAACTTCTTGTAATTCATCTTCATCAAGCATGTTCTGCTCAACACTCTGTTTCAGTTTAGTTAGGTGCTCTAACAACACAGTGTAGTTAACATCTTGCTTAACGTGCACCGTTTTGGTCTCGTGAGTGCCTTGAAGCCATGTAATCACTTCATTGAATGATTTTTTAAGTATTTGTACTGTTGAAATATCTAATTCACCAGCATGTGCATTTTTCTCAATATCTCGGCAAACTGACATCAGAGGGTTTAAACATAGGTTTCCGGCAACGCCTTTAATGCCGTGAGCCAGCGATGCTGTTTTTGCTGCATCGTTATCGAGAATTGCTGTACTTATTTGCGCAATTTTGGCTTCGTTTTCACGGGTAAATCGCGCCACTTCGTTGCGATGGGTTTGTGCGTCACCCCAAAGCATAATTGCTCGATTTACGTCTACCACTTTACTTAATTTAGTTTTTTCTGATTTATCATCATTAACAACTAATGTGGCTAATCCATCAATCTCTTTGCCCAGCACCCGTGCCATCTCTCGAGTAAGTACGGGGTAATCAATAGGCTTATTCGCAAAGCCATCCATTCCCGCATCGGTTGCGGCATGTCTATCCTGAACTAACACACTGGCTGTTAGCGCGATAATTGGTATGGGTGGTAGGCCATGCTCAGCCTCGTATTTTCGTCTTAGTATTGATGCTTCTAGGCCATCTAATACCGGCATTTGCAAATCCATCAACACCAATTCAATACCGGGGATATTCATTTTTTCCAGTGCTTCTTGGCCATCGCGCGCCACTTCGACGGTATGCCCAGAGCGCGATAATAACAATGACAACAAATCAATATTTTGAGCGATATCATCTACGATAAGAATATGCATTGGTGGTAATTGGACAGGTTTTCCTTCTTCCATGGCCATAGGGGCTTTTGCTGGCACAAGCGGTAAGCGGAAGGTAAAAGTACTTCCGACGCCAAGCTCGCTTTGCGCACAAATGTTTCCGCCCATCAATTCAACAAGCTGTTTAGAGATAGTTGTGCCTAAACCTGTGCCGCCATACTTTCTACTCATTGACGCGTCAGCTTGGGCAAATGCGTCGAATACACGATTGACCTGCTCGCTATTCATGCCAATACCCGAGTCTTTTACTTTAAAGTAGACAAAAGAGCTGTCACTGGATACTTCTAACACCACACTGCCATCGCCAGTGAATTTAACAGCATTACCAATTAAGTTATTAAGCACCTGCCTAATACGCTCTGGAACACCATTGTAGGCCTCGCGAACTTCGCTCCCCACTTGTACTTCTAATGAAATTCTTTTGCTCTTGGCTTCAAGCCAAAATGTAGAAATCACGGTATCGACTTCTTCGCGAATTATGAAGTCGCGATAATCTAAATCAAGTTTGCCTTTATCTAACTTAGCGCTATCAAGAATATCGTTTAACAGGTGCAGCAGTGAACGAGCAGAGCGATTTACCGTGGTAAGGTGACCGTGCTGTTCTGGCGACATTTTTTCTGCAAGCATTAAATCACTGAAACCAATAATGGCATTCATTGGCGTTCTTATTTCATGGCTCATATTGGCAAGAAAGTTTGTGCGAGCAGCGGCAGCCTGCTCTGCTCTTTCTTTTGCCGCTTTAAGTTCTTCTTCCATTTCCCTTCGGGCGGTAATATCAGAAATAAAGCCATCTAAATAGATAGTGTTGCCTTGCTCATCAAGGACATGAACACCATGTTCGGTCACCCATCGAACATCACCCTTCTTATTTATAATGCGGTACTCAATACTAAATGTGTTTTGGTCGGTAACTTCCGTTTCTACTCGTTTTAGATCATCTGGATGACAAAGGGAGCCAAAAGTAATGCGAGGGTTGGGTAAAATAAAATCATCTGCGGCATGCCCGGTTATTTCACTGACTGCGTCACTGATAAATACCATGGGCCAATCAGGCTCATTCAAGCACCGGTATGCAATACCTGGGATATTTGAAATAAAACTTCTGAATTTAGCTTCACTTTCACGCAGCGCATCTTCCATTGCTTTACGCTTTCTTAAATCGGAGAAAAAGCCAACGAACAAGGCCTTACCATCAAGTTTGGTATACCCAATCCCAACCCGAACAGGGATATATTCCCCACCTTTACCAACAATGACCACCTCTCGGCTGGTTCCAATTATTTGCTCAGTCGGTACTGATTTTTGTTCAAAGAAATCGCTGCTGTAAATTGATTTTTTGTCATCTGGCGCCAGTATTTTTCCTTGTTGACCAATAAGCTCCTCCGGTGAATATCCTGTCACCGCAGTGACTGCCGGGTTAGCTGTTTTAATAATGCCGGTACTGTCTACTGTAATAATGGCATCTACCGCAATATCCGTAATAGCCCGCTGAATTCGTTCGCTCTCGATAGCACGTGAACTGACATCTTTGTACTTAAACAACAAGGTAATACCCAGCACTAATGCAATGAGCGTAACCGTAACCATTGCAATTGAAAGTGCTAGATAAATTGATATTTCAGAAGGCTGTGAAGTAAACTCCATCCCTGGCGGCATAACAAATCTGGCTGCTAACATTCCCGTGTAATGCATCGCCGCTATAGCAAGGCCCATCACAACACTCGAAATAAATGCATCCCTTCCCCTAGACGTTTTGGCATTCACAGCACTAAGGCCAAATTTTATCCAAAGAGCAAGCATCGAGAGGGAAACAGCAACCACTATTGAGAGGATAAATAATGAAGGGCTATAGCGAAGTAAAGGCGCCATTTCCATAGCCGCCATACCACTGTAGTGCATGGTGCCAATACCCGAGCCCACAAGCACGCCGCCAGTTACTATTTCAGTGAATGTAATGGTTGGCTTCGTCATAAGATAGAGCGCAACCCAAGCCGAGGCTATGCCCGGTAATGCAGATGCTAGCGTTATACCCAGGTTGTAGGAAACAGCGGTGCAAAGTTCAAAGGCGAGCATACCTAAAAAATGCATGGCCCAAATTCCGCCGCCCATTGCAATACTGCCGGCACTGAGTAAGGCATATTTTCTAAATTTATTGGTGGAAGTTGCAGCCTGAGTCGCAACGTTAAAAGCCATAAACGAAGCAAAGATGGCAATCATTAATGATAGTGCTACCAAGCCAAAGTCATATTGTCCGTCGAGCAAAGTGACTTCTTGCTCTATCATGAAAAATTGTTGAATCATACTACTCATCAGCGCTTTTAAAATCAGAAATTATTAAGGAGTTTAAAAATATACCAGCAGTACATTTTTCTCTTTTTTGTTATTAATTTACTTTTACCATTTTATAAACGCTAATTGAACAAGCATTACCAATTAAATTAACCAATAGGTGTTGATGGGCATTACCATCTGCATGTTTTAAAGGGCGAGGTATAAGAAAGCGTCAATATGACGTTTGTACAATGGCACTCAAATGTTGATTTAAGTGTGATTGATAGAGAGGCTAATATAGAGAATATAAAGGATAGATAAAAATAGGTTAGCAGATACAAAAAACCCCGGCATAAGCCAGGGTTATAATGTGGTTGCGGGAGCAGGATTTGAACCTACGACCTTCGGGTTATGAGCCCGACGAGCTACCAGACTGCTCCATCCCGCGCCAGAAAATAACGTTGTTGGTTTGAGGTGTTTGATGTCTCCCTTCAACGTGGGGCGTATTATACATACGCACTTTTGTAACACAAGGACTTATTACTTAATTATTTCACTTTTCTGACTATTCGCTTCATTATTAATCGTTATGCTTAATCGCCAAACAATTTAAGGTCAAAACTTAAACGTTTAGGGTTTAAAGCTTTCCATTTTTGTTGCCAGTTTAAAATCTAATTCACTTAAACCACCCACATCATGAGTGGTTAATTTCACTTCAACCCGGTTATAAACATTAAACCATTCTGGATGATGCTTTAATTTCTCTGCCCAAATAGCAATTTGTGACATCCAACCAAATGCACGAATGAAACTTTTAAAGGTGAATGTCTTTTCAATAGCATTATCGCTTAATGCCCACCGTTCGTTTTCCTCTAAACCTTCATTTAAAGTATCAAGGTTGTCTTGAATTTGTTCACGGGTTAATAGCGTACTCATTTAAGCCTCCTTTTTTATAAGTAAACAATGTAAACAATACGCGTTATGAATTCAGCTTTTTAGATAAGAAAGTGATGAAGTAAAAATACAAATATTGGCGAGAATTCTTTACATAAAAAAGCGGCCTAAGCGAATGCGCATTGTCATGAGCACTCAGCATAGGCCGCTGGGTTTATTCAGGCTAAAAAGGTTGAGTGTTAAAACTCTACCGCTAACCGTGCATAAATTTGACGCCCACGGGGGTCATGCACTTTTGAATCAAAACCACTATTGGTAAACAACTGAGGAGGATCTTCATCAAATAAGTTCAATCCGCCTACAGTGACAACATAACTTTGTTCCGTTTCAAATAGCGAACCTAAGTCGATGTTGTACTGAGCATCTACTGTGACATGGCTATCTACTTCGTATAAACCATTTGTACAGGCACCTAAGTTTGTAGTGCCATCTGCGCAGTTTTGGTCATCATCGTACGAAGAAATGTAACGAACAAATAAGTTAGCCGCGTGAATGTCGTTTTTCCACGCAAGACCGAAGTTCATTCTAAGTTCAGGTGAAGAAACCCCGATATTGTTGAAGTTTCTGCGCCCTGCCCCGTCAATATTACCCGCTTGCGGATCCATCAGGTCATATTTCATGGTGTAAGTACCGTTTAAAGACGGCGTGAAAATACCAAACTCAGTGTCAATCTTGTAACTAGTCACAAAATCGATGCCTGATGTTTCCATCTCACTCGCATTCACGTAGGTATTGTTAACTTGTAACACAGGGCCATTTAACGGGTCGCCAGCACGAATAATGCGGTCGGTATCGGTAGGGTCAAGATTTAATACTGCTTGCGCATTTTCCTGAATGATTAAATCTTTGAACTCAAAGTTCCAGTAATCAAGCTCAATAGAGAAATCTCTGAAAGGCTCGTATGAAAAACCAATATTATATGCAGTAGATTCTTCTGGTTTAAGATCTTCGTTACCTGAAGTCCTCACCGCAACAAACGCCGTAGCAGCTTGTACTGGGTCAATAAGTTGTTGTAGTGACGTAGCCCCACCTTGTGCTAAGAACACGGTAGGCGCTCTAAACGACGTAGATATCGATCCCCGTAGCGAGAATTCATCAGTTGCACGATACGAAACCGCAAGCTTAGGATCTACTGTGCTACCAATGCTACCGCCGTAGTCTTCATATCGAACGGCGAGTTGCATATCTAAATCTTCACTTAATGGTAAAGCAAGTTCACCAAAGGCAGCCCATACGTCTTGGCTTCCATCAATATCTGGATTACCTATAACGAAGGTGAAGCTGTCTTGGTTAGCCAAATCATCATAATCTTGGCTTAACTGCTCTTCGCGATATTGCACACCTACTGCTAACGCAGCAAACCCACTACTCATTTCAAAGATATCGAATGAAGTAAATGCTTCGAACACTTCAAGATCAGCTTTTGAATCTATGATTTCTGTGCCGGTGAACGAGTCAACTACATAATCAGAGTTAGGTGCTGACGAATAAGCAGTAGCAAAAGGGTTGAAGAATTCACAATTCCCTTCGCCAGGTGTTCCCGCAATAGGATCACATGCCGAGCCACCTAGACCATACAGCGCAAGCTGAAATTCAGTGTTTAATACATCAGGTACTTTGAATAAGAAATCATTCACTGCACGGGTATAACTCACCTCCCAGAAACCGCTGTCAGTCACACCTTGCAAATTGGTGCTGAATCTAAAGGTATCTGATTCTGTGTTTGCCGGATCACCATCGAAGCCATTTCCTTCAGCGCGGCCAAAGAAGGCAACAGACTGACCGAATGGATTTTGAGGGTGGTAATCAGGAACAATCGGTGATGTTAAAATAGGAAAACTTGGCGCTCCGCCACGTTCGGCACGGTTACGCGCCATACTAAGCTCAGCTGTCCATGTAATATCATTAGCAAACTCATAGTCTGCTCTTACATAAGAATTAATTCGACTTTCATCGGCAACATAAGAATAGAACTTACCAAAATCGAAGCCGCAGAAGCCAACCTCTAAGCCTGGAATTGTACCACTTGGAGCAAGCAAGCTTGGTGCACCACCGAATTCCTCACACCCATAAGGGTCGATGATAGGTAATGAGCCAGCGCCTGGAATAGTCACAAAGTATGATGCAGGGTTACCTAACGCACTGGTGTCATCTTCAGGACGACTTAGACGTCGGTCACTTAGAAAGAGCGGTGAACGGTTGGTGTAGCTTATTGCTGCTAGTACACTGCCCTTGTCACCTGTTGCTCCCCATAAACCTTGGAATATGTATTCTTTGTTATCGCCATGGGCGCCGTCTTGATAATCAACACTGACCATCGCACCATCGTAATTACGTTTGGTAATAAAGTTGACCACCCCTGCAACCGCATCAGAACCGTACAAGGCTGATGCACCGTCTTTTACGACTTCCATTCTATCAATGGCAATCATAGGCACGAGTGAACTTGTATCTACGAAATTTAACCCTTCGTTCGTAGGTTGAGCGGTTACCACTTGGCGTTTGTTGTTTAACAATACTAAGGTAGATGCAACACCCAACCCACGTAAGTTAATGTTTGAGGTGCCGGCTGTGGCGTTTTGTGTAAAGGCATCAGGGTTGTTCTCTGCGCCAGTATTAATCGTTAATGTTTGTGTAATATCCGCTATATTTTTAGCACCTATTGAATCGATAGCAACGCTGTCTACTACCGCTAACGGTGAAGGTGACTCAAAGTTCTCACTGCGACGAACAAAGCTCCCTGTAACGAGAATTAACTCTACATCTTTTTTACTTTTAGATTCAGCTTCAACTTCTTCGTTAGCATCTTGCGCATACGCTAAAAAAGGAGAACAAAATAAGGCAGAACTGACTAAGGCAGCTACTGCAGTCTTACGCGTTTTAAATTTCATAGTGTGATTCCAAATCTGGGCGCATCACTACCGGTAAAACCCACACTTTCCGCTAGCAACAGGCTGGACGATTTCTCATTGTTATTGTGAAAGGTCAATGAACAATCTTTGACCTGCAATATTGATGTTAAGCGTCATCACACACTTTGTAAATTTATTGTGAATAATACATTTACATTAATTTTACACATGGTCAGACCACACAAACTTTTGTCTAACACCTATAAAATTCATTTAGTTATTGCGTAGTTATTTCCCACTCTTGTATTTTTTGCTTATCAATTTTTCACCGCCAAAAAAACCGATTTAATTTTCGTTTACAAAACATAAAGTTAAAGAAAAACTATGACGGAATAAATCTTGAATAGACACTGCATATTGTTTGCTAAATGAAAGAGTTCTATGGATTTTCCGAATATTGATGACTTTTACCAACTGATAAACCAGAAGCTTGAGGGTTGGATCGAGAGCGGAATTAAGCACTTACCCAACTTTGTAGTAGCAATATTAATCGCTATTGTTTTCGGAATACTGGCAAAAGTAGTCGGAAATATTGTCGGAAAGGTAATGCGAAGAGCATTCGAGTCTCGACAAATCGCCAAATTACTTACCTCTATTATTAAGTCGCTCATTGTTGTCTTCGGTATTTTCATTGCGCTGGATTTTGTTGGCCTTAAGGGAACGGTTACTTCGTTACTTGCCGGTGCGGGTATTGTGGGTTTGGCCATCGGCTTTGCTTTTCAAGATATGACGGAAAACCTTATTGCGGGAATTGCGATGGGTATTCGTAAACCATTCGAAATCGGTGATGTGGTTAAAGCTGAGGGGGTTTTCGGCACGGTAGAGGAAATTAACCTGCGAAACACCTTGGTATCTACCTTTTACGGGCAACGTGAAATCATTCCCAATAAAATTCTCTTTAGAAATATCTTAACTAATTACTCAGTGGAAGGTATTAGACGTATTGAGGTTCCTGTTGGCATTTCCTATGCCGATGACATTGAAAAAGCCGCCGAAGTCATTACCGACGCTATGAATGAAAAAGACTATGTAATAAAGAAAGACGAAACGGCGGTTTACGCAGCGTCATTTGGTGATTCTAGTATTAATCTATTGCTTTGGTTTTGGATACGATACCCAGGCGACCCCGGCTTTATGGTGGTACGCCATGAAGCGATATGCACTGTTAAACGTGTATTGGAAGAAAACGATATCTTAATTCCCTTCCCTATTCGTACATTGGATTTTAATTCCAAGGGAAGCGATAACCTTAACAATATGCTTGAAAAGCAAGAGGCCACATTAGAAACCGAATCTAGTCCAACTCGCAGTTCTGGCGATCAACCAGATGCGGATGGCGAAGCAAGTGATGAGTAAAGCATCAAAGTAACATTGATTATTAAACCAGGAGATATGCCATGAAAAAGTCAGTTTTGTCGTCATTTTTAACATCGAAATTACTTAGAGGTAGTTTTACTGCCCTGTTGTTTTCATCTGCTGTAGTAGGTATGAATGGCTGTGCAACGGTAGAAGGTGCGGGAGAAGACATTCAAAGCGCTGGTGAAGCGATTGAAGAAGGTGCTGAAGACGCATCTAATTAACTTCACACGAATATTGTATTTAGGCCACGCTGTAGACGCCTATAGTCGTGGCTTACAATACAAATGCTTAATGCCAGTTAACGTCTTTCTATCGCTGGAATTTCAATATAGGCATCTGGATCTGACGCCTTTAACGCTTCCAGTTTACTCTTTCTTTTTGCTCTTTCGTCAATGGTTTCTCCAAAAACCTGTAAGTGTAAGTCAGCGATAAGCGCCTGCCCTTCGCCTTTGCTTATTACCCCAAGAAGCTCGCCTGCATGCATAAACCCTTGCACCCGGTATTTATCTGCATCTACGTTTTTTCCTTCTTTACTTGCGTTGTACAAACTAACAAGCTGAGTAGTACAAGCCTCCAGGAACTTAGTCGTTTCTTCTTCGTTATTCATCGCAGCGCTCCTTACTATTAATTTGTTATTGCCTCTAGATGAGCTTTCAGTTGCCCTTCTTGTAAGCATCCCTTGCCTAGAGTTTACCTATTTAAGTAATAGAAGTGGAATGACTAATTTATCTGTTTTATGTGCATTTCAACTAAAGTTCATTGGTAAGCTTTTAATATCTTACCTACGATTTAGGGAGTGTTAGAAACGTTTTTCTAGGAATACACCATAAAGAGTAGTGAGCACACCATGCGATTACAAATAGCTACAGGATTGATTACAGCCTTGGCATTTGCCCCTACTGTTGCTGCAAAAGGAAATGCTCATCATTGGCAAACGTCACCTCATCATCTTTCCGCCCTTGTAGGCACAACGTATACAGAAGAGTGCGGTAATGCGTTTACCCTAGGTATTGACTATGAATATCGTATTAGCGATTTCTTGGGGCTTGGCTTCGTTGCCGAATATGCATTTGAAGATTTAGACGCCTACACGTATTTACTGGTTGCGGACCTCCACATTACTAACCGCTTTATCGCCCAGATTGGCCCCGGGGTAGAATTTCACGGTAGCCATAAAATGGAAGTTGCACGATTAGGTTTTTATATGAGTTCGAGATATCTGGTATTACGGTCTCGCCGCAACTGCACTATGACTATCATAGAAACCATGAAAGCGCTGTGGTTGCCGGTCTTGCAATTGGTATGTCTTTTTAACGATTTGAAGATGAAAATATAAGAATAAAAGAAAAACCGATTTGCACTAACTTAGTGCATTTGTTTGGCGTTGAATCAAACAACTTCCCAGCTTACTTCTTCGCGGCCTAACACTGACACTCCTTTTAAGTAAAATCACAAACATGCCGCGACTACCCGTGTTGAAAGGCCTATAGTAATAACAATCAACGACTTTGCGGATAATAATAAACCCCGATACTCTTAATTACTCTCTAGATTCAATTGAGTAAACTTGGCTGGAACGTTATTTGCTGCATGTAAGTGTGTATATTCACGCATTGATTTCAAATCGGTCTTAGTGTGAATGACTTCGTCGCGTATTTGTATGTTATTGGTCAAGGGATAGCCATGCCAGAAGTTGACTTTGCAGGCTTACTGTTAGTGCCTGAATTAGTTATCACCTTTACTGTGATAATTGCGAACCTTTTTATGTTCTTAATTAAGCGCATCTTTCTACGAAAGTTTTTGTTGCTTACCGATCGCACCTCACATTTCTACGACTCGTTACTGGCACACTCTTTAAACCTGCCCCTCACCATCCTTATTTTCGTCATCGATATTTGGATTTTAAACTGGCTGTTCGACAAGTACGGTATTGTAAACGCGTCCTATGCGAGCTCAATTTCCCTTGCGTCTAAAATATTACTGATCACTGCCGCTATTCTTTTCTTAAATCGTTTTGCTGTTGGGTTACTTGCCAATCAAACACAGCGCTCAGATTCACTTAGAAGTAGCACGGGCATTATTAAAGGCATAGTGAAAGGCCTTATCGTAGGTATTGGTATATTAATAATGTTGGGTACGTTAGGCATTTCAATTACCCCTATTATCGCGTCGTTAGGTATCACATCGCTTGCCGTTGCGCTTGCCCTTCAACCCACTCTAGAGAACTTCTTTTCAGGGGTACAACTGGTTATGGACAAGCCTATTAGAGTAGGCGACTTCATTGAATTAGAGAGTAAAGAGCAAGGTTTTGTAGAGCGTATTGGTTGGCGCTCCACGTGGATAAAAATGTTACCCAACAACACTATTATTGTACCAAATAGTGTATTAGCTGAATCTAAGATAATTAATTATTTCTACCCGAGTAAAGAGTTATCAGTACCGGTTGATGTAGGTGTACATTATAACTCTGATCTTGAGCACGTAGAGAAAGTCACCCTTGAGGTAGCCAAAGAAATATTGGTTTCCCATGAATGGGGAATTGATGATTACGATACCTTCGTGGTGTACCACACCTTTGATAATTCCAGCATCAATTTCACGGTGATGTTGAGAGCAAAAGAGTACTTCCATCGCTTCTTTATAAAATCAGCATTCATAAAGGCATTACATAAGCGATATGCCGCAGAAGGTATTATTATTCCCTATCCAATACGCGCCATTAATACCGAACAAGAGAGCCCGCGTATTGATGTTCAAACTACCAACATCCCCAACAACGCGGGCGAGCCTCCTAGCCAGTAGAGTACACAGTAAAAATATAGTGTACTCACAGCGAATTTATTACTCGCTAGGTTGCATTACTGCCAACATAAGAAAAGTCCCCACCAGTGCTGGTTTGCCTGACGAGGCCAGCTCGCAGCTTGATTCCATTTTAAATAGTTTACCAGCAGGTTTGTTGACGACTTCTACCAATTTGAAGTGATATTTGATTGCATCGCCTGATTTCACGGGCTCCAAAAAACGTAATGAATCGATACCATAGTTAATGGTTGATGCAATTTCGTCAGATGCAGCAAGTACACCTTCAAAGGCCTTAGGCATAACCGACGCGGTGAGAAAGCCATGCGCAATAGTAGTTCTAAATGGGCTCTCTTTGTTACACCGTTCAGTATCAAGGTGTATCCATTGATAGTCACCCGTAGCTTCAGCAAACTGATTAATCATATCTTGCGAAATGGTGAGCCATTCAGCTTGTTCAAGGGTTTCCCCAACCTCTAAGTCGATGAGTGTTTTCATATTTTTTGACCAATGGTAGTTAATTTAAGACGAACAGTACTATTGATGTATTGAATATTTCAATTAACTTTTAATAATAGGTATTTATAAATAACCTTGTTACAATAAGGTAAAAATAATATTAACCAAAGAATTCGCCAGTTACTTTTTGGTATTTTCATACTGGCACTCGCCAGACAAGGATTGCGCAATGAATCTTAATAGAATTGATTTAAACCTCTTCGCCGTATTCGACGCCATATATACTGCGGGAAGCCTAACAAAAGCAGCTGATGTATTGTGTATTACACAACCTGCGGTGAGTAATTCACTGGCTCGTTTACGGGAAATGCTGAACGACCCATTGTTCGTAAGAACCGGTCATAGCATGACACCCACCCCTGTTGCACAGAATATTATTGTACCTGCGAGACAAGCCTTAGCCTTGTTAAGAAAAAGCGTGCAAGAGAGTCATACGTTTGACCCTTTAACTGCAGAAAAGGCATTTAACTTTGCTAGCAGAGATTTGCTAGAAGTTAGCATAATGCCAAGGCTGGTTTCGCGGTTACAAAACCTAGCGCCCAATATTAGCCTAACTAATTACGAAATTCCTCGTAGTCAGATTGTATCTGCGATGGCCAGCGGTACCTTAGATTTCTTCGCCGATGCGTCCACATTTAGCGATCCGCATTTATGCAAAGAAAAAATAGCGCAAGACAGATTTGTGGTTTTAGCACGAAAGAACCACCCTGCGTTAAAGAACGGTTTAGATTTAGACACCTTTTTACGCTTAGGTCACATTAATGTGTCGCAACGTAAATCAGGTGCCGGCCCTATTGATGTAGCACTAGATAGAATGGGTAAACGCCGTAAAGAAGTTATGCGAAGCCAACACTTTTTAACTGTGCCCAGTACAATTGTGAAAACCGACCTTATAGCTTGTTTGCCATTTCATCTAGCTAAACACTACGACTTAGCCATTTATGAATTACCTTTCGATCTACCTACCGTAGAGTACTTCTTATATTGGCACGTAAGTGCAGATCACGATTACGCCCATATGTGGATGCGTGAGCAGATTATGGAAGTGTCGAGCCACTTTAAAAGCCATTAACGTTTACTCGTTATTCCCTAAGGCACACCTCTTCTTAGTGGTGTGCCTTTTTTTGCGCTTACCCTTTCAACGCCACTTAGATATTAAACTGTATACCTTAGTATTAGACCAAGGCTTTCTAACCTCAAAAATTTTGCGTTTAATAGAACCCAACGAACGAACATACTTTTAAATTAAACCGAGGAATTGACCATGTTGAAAATCGTTAAAACTTCGCTAGTTATCGCAGCAACTCTGGGTGTATCTGGCATGGCGCAAGCCAACGTAAACGAAGCATTAGCAAACATTTGTACTATCGTACAAGCAGATGATAAAGGTGAGCTACGCAAGAAAATGCGTTCTGTAGAATCAGATTATCGCCTTAAACTAAAAGATTATTATTCGGGTGTTAGCTGTAGCGGCAACAGCCTGATACGTACAGCAATGCTGAGCAACGCTGTAGAAGCAGGTTCACTGCTAGTTAAAAAGATGCCAAAGAGTGATTTATCAGCACCAGAAACAGACGGTAAGACGTTGCAAGCATGGGTTGCTGAGAATGGTTTGGAAGGTAACGAAATTGCCACAGTCTTGAGCGGAAGATTATAAGCAGCCCTGAGCGGAAGATTATAAGCAGCCCTGAGCGGACGTTTACAAATAAAAAATTCACATACCATGTGAAAAGATTCAACATGGTTGCAGAGTAATCTGCACTTAAAGAGGCGACCACAAGGTCGCCTCTTTTCTTTGTATCTACTAGACGAGAGCTGGCTCGTTTGGTGCACTTGTTAGCGATTTAGCTATTTCTAAAATAGACTCACCGCTATAAATTCGGCTCAAGTAACCTTGATATACAGGCGTGAAGCCTGCCTCATCGCTTAAATCACCGAAAACACTGGTCACTTTCAAGAAAGACAAAGCATCATCTTGGTAACGTGAAGCAGCATTGTGCAATTCATCAGCAAGTTGATCTTGAATAACGAGCGGCGTACCTTTTTGCGACGTGCGTTTATCTGAATAGAAACTCCACGCTGCAAGTATTAGGGCACTAATATCAACTTTTCCACCATTTGCTAAGTTCTCACGAATGGTAGGTAACAAAAACACAGGAATTTTTGCTGAGCTTTCCAAACAAATTCTGGACAGTGAATCTTTAATGTACGGATTTGCAAATCGTGCTAGTAAAATATTTTTGTAATCGTGAACATCAATACCTGCAACCGGATCTAGGGTTGGCATTACTTCATCTACCATGAAGGTTGCTAGCAGAGAACGAAGTTCCGTTTGGGCTACACTTTCATGAATTGTATCAAGCCCGGCAAGTGAACCCGTTAACCCCAACACAGAGTGACCCGCGTTTAGCATTCTTAGCTTCAATTTTTCATAAGGTGCCACATTGTCTACAAACTGTGCACCAACATCTTCAAACGCTGGGCGTTCATTGCAAAATTTATCAGCAATAATCCATTGATCGAACGGTTCGCATACTACAGGCCAGCTGTCTTCAATACCTGATTCAACTAATGCCGCTTTGTCTTCATCAGTCGTTGCGGGAGTAATGCGATCGACCATTGAATTAGGAAAGCTTACGTTTTCCTCAACCCAATTAGCAAAATCGGTATCCGCAAGACGAACATAAGACAACAACATGGCTTTGAGTACATCACCATTATGTTGAATGTTATCGCACGACATCACCGTAAAAGGTGCGATGCCCATTTCTTTACGCTTTTTAAGTGCTGCCGTTAAATAGCCAAACACTAATTTTGGCGATTCTGGATTGGCTAAATCGTGCTGAACGTCAGGATTTTGTGCAATAAATTCGCCGGTAGTGGGGTCGAAGTTATACCCACCTTCAGTGATAGTCAGCGAAACAATTTTAATTGCCTCGGACGCCATTTTATCAATAATGGCAATGGGGCTATCGCCCGCAATTAAAAAGTCGGTAAGGGCACCAATAACACGGGCTTTACGTTCACCATTTGCGTGCTTTTCTACCAATGTATAAAAGTAGTCTTGCTCTTTTAAAAGTGATTGCATATGACGGTCAGCTTCACGCAGCCCTACCCCACATATACCCCATGAAGTGTCACCTGTTACGTTCATATACGCATCTACGTACATGGCTTCGTGGGCACGGTGGAAGCCGCCCACGCCAACATGAACAATACCGGCTTCTACACGAGATACATCGTACTGAGGTACAGCGATGCTCTCATCAAGAGAAGATAACGCAGTACGGTTCAAACGCATATTAGTTGCTGGTTGCATAAAAAACCTCTATTTCGCAAGTGCTTTGTGGCGACGCATTGACCAGTAAGCAGTAGTAAAGTAAATAATTGTGCATACGAAAGCCAAGTTAAAGAACATCTCTCTGTTACTTTCGTAATTGGCTACATCTGGGCTTAACGAGAAGGCATTAATGGCTAATAACGTCGTCACCAATAAGCTACCCCAAGACACAACTTTTAGTAATTTCGATAACATTGACGTGTCTATTGCAGGTGTTGGAATCTCAGCGCCTTGACGCTCCTGCTGAATTTCAACTTCTTTATCGAAAGCATCCATTTCTGCTTTTTCTTCAACGTATTGACGCTTTGCACCATACTTTGCGGCCAACAAGGTGTAGACAATAATGGTGAATATCCACGTTGGAATAAACAGGTAATAGAATGAAATAACATCCAATGCATTAAGACCAAATCCAAATACAAGCCCTAATCCCCAGGTCGCTACTGCAGGTGTGCTGTGGGTTAAGTTTTGGAAATGTGCCCAATAACGAGTGTAACCAATACGCGGGAAGATGACGTGTTCAGCGAATACAATACCGCCAACAGGAACTACTAATAATCCAGCATAGGTTAATAAGGGAAGCAGTTTAGTAAATACGAATGGGAAACACGCGATAACAACGGTAACCATGCCTACTGTGGCGGTGGTTTTAATTCGAGATTTATCTTTAAAAATAGCTTGAGCTGCTAAGCCCGCGCGGTACAAGTTAGCATTCGCGGTTGTCCAACCAGCAACAATAACAATGACCAACCCTGATAGACCTAATGCGTGGAAGGCGACATCACCTGGGTCTAATTCTGTAATAGATTTTTGGACGATAATAGCAGTACCTGCCCCCATAATACCTGCAGAAATCCATGCCACATAGTGACCGAAAAGCATACCAGCAGAAGTAGTAAGGCCGTAAACTTTACGTTTAGCAAAACGAAGCATAGCCATATCAATCAAACCAAAATGGGTGATTGTATTTGCTGCCCAAGAGAAGCCAATAACTTCGAGTAAGCCAATACCCTGTTCACCAGAGGGGGTTAAACCAGTCCATACCGACACAGATCCTATGTGCATGAAGTCAGCCCAACTTGTTAAGAATGTTTGACCAATTACTGCATCAGCCAATGCTGGCATTAGCACTAATGGACCACACACAAACATAGTGAATAACCAAGGTGCGCAAATACGAGAAAAATCAGACACCGCATTGAAGCCGTACATGGCGACAAACACCACGATGACGCCAACCGCTGCAACAACACCTACAAACGCCAGGTTCGTTGGATACCAATCAAGTTGGGCGGGAATATTCAATGCGAACCTGACCGCCGTAGCAGATACGGTTATCATTGCGGCAGATATAACGGTAAATATGATGACGTTGGCCCAGTTATAGAGCTTGGTCATCGAATCACCCGCAATTTTATGCAAGTAAGTATATAAACTTAGGCGTGTATCTACGGCGATGGGCGTAGTGATTAGCGTCCAACTAAGTACCGCTAATATATTACCGATAAGTAAACCAAACAGAATGTCGGTCATGGTTGCGCCTAAGGCAACAAAGGTAGCACCAAACACAAACTCGGTGGCTGCAACGTGCTCACCAGCATAAAGTCCCATGAAGTGCTTCCAGCCCTTCAATTGGTGTTTTGCAACTGGGAGTTGCTCGTCACCTATCTGTGCAATGTCGCCATTGCTTGAATCTGTTTTCATTTTCTATCTCGCTACTTTATTCACCGCTTTGGTATGTCCAAAGTGCATTTTACTGCTAGCTACCAAAACTACACTTGTTATGAATATTATTATCAGTACGTTAACACTCATAAAACGACGCCTTCACCCAAAACATAATTGGAAATTTTTAGGTTTGGCTCAGTAACCGTTAACCCAAATGGGCATTTGCCACAGCTGTGAGTTATTTCTCACGGGCAATACTTACATATCGATGTTTAAATGTAAACGGAATTAACAAGCCTAACGTTATAATTCGGTTAACAAGTTAATTTGTATCCAATAAATGTTATTACTTGTAGGTTCATTTTTGTTTGAATTTAACTGTTATTACTGTGCCTATAGGGGGTTTGTTGACTTAAAAACTCGGTAAGGGCACGATATGTTATGCGTAAGTAAAATAAGTATTTTGAAGTGATACGGCCTGGCAGCCTGTTTAATACTCTTTCGTCATTTACCTCAATGGAAGTATTCTACTGACAAAATGGTGAGAAATGATGAAGAATAGCCTGAAGAGGCGTTTTTTCCCCCAGTTGTAGCGTGTTAACCCAAAGGGCTTTCCCTTCATTTTACTCATAGAGCTAAATAGCTTAATTAGGTAAACTTGAATTGGTTTATTCTCGGGCTTGTACGTAAAATTGCTTCTTAATGGAGTACATGCGTATCTGGAATGCATTAAGGAATTACATGACAATTGAAAGCAGCCTTGTCATTTTCGACTGTGATGGCGTGTTAATTGATAGTGAAATGTTGTCGATGCAAAGCTGGCAGCGCTTACTTGAGACTTATGGAGTGTCGATTAACGCGGAATATTTTATCAGCAAATTTCTTGGCAAAAGTATGCAACATGTTGAACAACAAATTCATCATGATTTTGGCCTGACTGTCACCACTCAAATTAAAGATGAATTTCATATTTTGCTGAAGCGAAGCTTTGCTAAAAATTTGATGCCTACGCTGGGCATTGAAAGCCTACTATCTAGGCTAACGGTTCCCTATTGTCTTGCTACTAGCAGTTCGCCCGAGCGCACAGAGTACGCCTTATCTTGTACTGGTTTAAGCCAGTATTTCACTGGCAATATATTTACACGCTCTTTAGTAAAAAATGGGAAGCCAGCCCCCGATCTTTTTTTATACGCGGCTGAAAAAATGGGTGTTGCGCCTAAACAATGTATTGTTATTGAAGACTCCCCTGCGGGCATTGAGGCTGGTATTGCCGCAAACATGCAGGTTATTCATTACACGGGGGGGAGTCATTTAAAGGATATGCCAACAAACCACACGACAACCATTTCCCATTGGGATAACTTTATACAAGCCTACCCTAAGTTGGTATCTGATTGATGGAACAAGAATAAATGAGTAAAAAACAACAACTAGAAAATCAACGTCTCGACGAAGCCGCTCGTGCTGGCTGGCTTTATTATGTAGGCGGTAAGACACAAGACGAAATTGCGAAACGTTTAAATACTTCTCGACAAAGTGCCCAGCGCTTAGTGGCGCTGGCCATGTCTGAAGGGCTCGTGAAGGTGCGACTCGAGCACCCTATTGCCCGTTGCATGGAGTTAGCTGAAACTATTCAACAGCGCTTCGGTTTGCAATTTTGTGAAGTCGTGCCCTCTGTGGTTGGCGACGAAAACTCTACCTTAGGCTTGGGGCAAGCAGGAGCCAGTGCCATAGAGCGCTCGCTTAAATCTGACTCACCACAAACAATTGCATTTGGTACTGGCCGCGTTTTACGCGCGTGTGCTGACGAACTAGCATTAATGAACTGCCCGCAGCACAAAATTGTGTCTTTGGTAGGAAATATTGCCAACAATGGTGAAGCCACCCGCTATGATGTTGCAGTACACATTGCCGATAGAGTAAAGGCCCAACATTACCCCATGCCACTGCCTGTTATTGCGGGTTCTGAAATTGAACGCGAGCAACTGCATCAACAAGCTCACATTGCGCGAATTCACAAACTGGCTCGACAAGCAGACATTACTTTTGTAGGCATTGGTAATTTAGGCAACACATCGCCACTGCATGTTGATGGCTTCATTAACGATAACGAAACGCAAAGCTTGTCGTCTATGGGGGCCACTGGAGAGGTCATCGGATGGGTTTACAATCGTGAAGGCGCTATTGTGGATTGCGAAGTAAATCGAAGAGTAACCAGTAGCAAATTAACCCTAGCGTCTGATAAGCCAGTTGTGGGTATTGCGGCAGGTATGAATAAGAAAGACGCTATTTTAGGCGCGTTGCGATCTAAACTTATCAATTCACTCATTACCAATGAAACCACTGCCCAAGCCTTACTCAATAGCTAACAGGCTTTTTTCGTAGGCCGTATTTTTTAGTGAGTTTTTTTCTTAGAGCGTAGATGGGTAATCGTATTGGTTATTTATCTACGCCTATTAATAATGTAATTAAATGCTGCAGTTCAACACTACCAATTGATTGTGCTAATCAATAATGCTATTTAATCGCTCCACCACGCCCACTCTTCTTAATAAAAACAGATTTCCCTAAAACGCTGCTTTTATCTAACGATATTCAAACAAAGCGTAAAAAATTAGCGATTCTGAGCTGGATAGGTGAGCAAAATCCATGTCCATTTACCTTTTCAAATTTATTTTTCGCTTTTTTCACCGATAAGTTGACGTAGGTTTGCCGTTTCAATTTTTTCTTATACTTTAGGTTGGCACCTTGTAAATAAAGGGCTAGAACCCAACTCCCATCCCACAACTTTGGTATAAGGTATACTTTGGGATACCCTGTTATTTGCTTCCATGTTTTCTGACCTGCCCATTTGGTTTTTAATTATTCCCGAACCGAACAGACAAACTTTAAATTAAACATTAAATACGAAAGGAAATTAACCATGTTGAAAATTGTTAAAACTTCTTTAGTTATCGCAGCATCTACTCTAGCTTTCTCTAACGCAGCACAAGCCGATGTAAACGAAGCGCTAGCCAACATCTGTACTATCGTTCAAGCAGACGATAAAGGCGAATTACGTAAAAAGATGCGTCGTGTACAATCAGATTTCAAATTAAAATTACATGATTACTACTCAGGTATTTCGTGTAACGGCAACAGCCTAATCCGTACTGCTATCGTAAACAACGCGGTAGATGTAGGTACACTTTTGGTTAAGAAAATGCCAAGTCGTGAACTACAAAACCCAGAAGCAGACGGTAAAACACTTCAAGCGTGGATTGCTGAGCAAGGTCTTCAATCAAGCCCTATCTCTAGCGAGCTTAACGAACGTATCTAGTTTTAAGATACTTCGCACCATGTAAAGATACAGCAGTTCAACATGGTAACGGCAGGATGCCGTGCTTGTGGCCCCGAGAGGGGCCACGCCCCTTTTCCCATATCGCTTTTCTCACACTTTCTTAAATAATCCTACGTTGCAAAATCAGTTATTTCTTTTGCCGCCCAATTCGCTTGCTCTCTGTGAACCCAATGTGTTGCCGTATCGTGATACACAATTCGTAGGTCGGGAACGTACACTGTTAAACCATTCAAGATACCTTCATCAAACGCATCATCTAAACGCCCCCATAATACCAATGTAGGTAAAGTGACGCGTAGAACCGGTACGCGTAAGCGTGACAATTCTGTTTCAGGTGCGTGCTCATCGGGTGCCATTTGTGGCATTTCTCGGTAATAGTTCAGCATGGCTGACAATGTTGGAGTATTGCGCCAACTACGAAGTAGTCTTTGCCCGTAGCTATCTGGGCTAGCTTTATGATCTTTATTTTTGGGCATGGCGCTTTTGGACATCGCGTTTTTGGGCATGTCTCCGTCAAACAGAGCAGAGCCGAGCATCCCCTTAAGCAACGCAAAATCGGTCTGCTTTAAAACTGCCTCTGCATCGTCTGCCACTAGCGATTTTATGTATTCACTTTTCTTGCGCTGAGCGCGACTGGTTTTAAGCGCTTGGGTGAAAGTGCTTGGGTGCGCGGCATTTAAAATAACCAGCTTAGTAAACAAATTAGGTTGAAAAGCTGCTAGCGGCCAAGCTATCGCCCCACCCCAATCGTGACCCACTAGTATCGCTTTTCGACCTTCGCTAACTGTTTCAACAAATTCCTTCATACGAGCAACCAAGGAAGGAACTTGGTAATCGCTCCTATCTGTCAATGGATCTGATTGATGGTAGCCCGGTAAATCAGGCGCAATAATATGATAATCAGGTGGCAAAGCATTGATGAGCGCTTCCCATGTATGGGCATTTTCAGGGAATCCATGAAATAAGATAAGTAACGGGCTATTTGAGGTTTGCCCTTTTCTTTCTAGATAATATATACGGTGATCTTGAATAGAAATGGTGTGAGATGTTACTGCGTTTAGTGGCATACCTAGCCTTTCGCAAAACGGTAAAGATAAAAATGCCGAGCAGGTGCTCGGCATTTCATTACATATCGTGTTTACTCGATAGCAAACATGCTTTCTGGCATAGACATAAGGTTGTCTGCACCTGAATGCATTGCTGATACAAGTGAACGGGTACGCGTTAGTAAGCGATCGAAATAGAAACCAGTAGTTAAGATTTTACTCTTATAGAACTCGGTCTCAGTACTACCTGCATCAAGTTGCTCTTGTGCTTTAACGGCCATTTTCAACCAGAAATAAGCGACTGTCACATAGCCTGAGTACATAAGGTAATCCACCGACGCGGCACCAATCTCATCAGGATTAGACGCTGCTGCTTTACCAATATTCATGGTAAGTTGCTGCCACTCATCTAAATGAGACGTTAATGCATTAGTCCATGCACTGAACTGCGCTTTACCGCGAAGCGATTCGCAATATTCACGCACTTCTTGCACAAATACATTGAGCAATTCGCCATTAGAGCCCATCACTTTACGGCCTAATAAATCGATGGCTTGAATACCTGTAGTGCCTTCGTACATAGTACAAATTCGCGTATCACGTGCTAACTGCTCCATGCCCCATTCTTTGATGAAACCATGCCCACCGTACACCTGCATACCGTAGCTAGTGCTTTCTTGCGCTGTTTCTGTCAAGAAGGCTTTAACAATCGGTGTTAAGAACGCAAGCTTAGTATCTGCCAGTGTCTTCTCTTGTGCATCATCACCGTAAAGGGTCACATCAACCAACTGCATGCAGTAAGCAGCTAATGCACGGTTACCTTCTGCAAACGCTTTTTGCGTAAGTAACATACGACGAACATCAGGATGTACAATAATGGGATCTGCAGGGCCATCTTGGTTCTTACGACCCGTTAAAGAACGAAATTGAATACGATCTTTAGCGTAACGTAATGCACCTTGGAAAGACGCTTCAGAAGCAGCTAAGCCTTCAAGACCAGTACCGATTCGCGCAGTGTTCATAAAGGTGAACATGCAGTTAAGGCCGCGATTAGGTTGGCCAATCAAGAAGCCTTTCGCACCGTCGAAGTTGATCACACAGGTTGCACTGGCTTTAATGCCCATCTTGTGTTCAATACTGCCACACGCAACGCCGTTGCGATCTAGCTTTTCGCCTTCATCAGACACGTTGAACTTAGGTACTACAAATAACGAAATACCTTTTGTCCCTTCTGGCGCGCCAGGCAAACGAGCAAGTACAATGTGAACGATATTTTCAGACATATCGTGCTCACCGGCCGAGATGAAAATCTTCGTCCCCGTCAAGCTGTAGCTGCCATCGTCTTGTGGTTCTGCGCGGCATTTAAGCATGCCCAAATCTGAGCCACAATGCGCTTCTGTTAAGCACATAGTACCTGTCCATTCACCGCTAATAAGCTTCGGTAAATACTGGTTTTGAAGTGTTTCAGTTCCGTGCGCTTTAATAGTTTCCATGCAGCCTTGGCTTAAGCCAGGGTACATAGCCCACGAGTGGTTTGCACCGGAAAACCATTCAGCAATAATAGAAGAAAGTGAATAAGGCAGTGCTTGACCACCAAACTCTTCAGGGTGAGACATACTTGGCCAGCCGCCTTCAACATATTGCTGATAAGCTTCTTTAAAACCAGCCGGCGTAGTGACTTCACCATCTACCCACTTACATCCTTCTTCATCACCCGACATATTGATGGGTGCTAGGCTGTTTTCAGAAAACTTAGCCGCTTCAGAGAAGATAGCTGATACTAAATCTTCTGATGCTTCATCAAAGCCAAGCTTTTGATAATGTTCTTGATAGTTTAATAGCTCATGTGTAACAAACATGGCGTCGCGTTGTGGAGCTTTATAACCTTCCATACCAAATACCTATATAACTTCAAATAAACCAGCAGCACCCATACCGCCGCCAATACACATAGTACAAACAACGTATTTCGCACCACGTCGTTTGCCCTCGATTAATGCATGACCCACCATACGTGCGCCACTCATTCCGTAAGGATGACCAATTGAAATTGCGCCACCGTTTACGTTTAATAATTCATCAGGAATACCTAGCTTGTCGCGGCAATAAAGCACTTGCACTGCGAAGGCTTCATTCAATTCCCACAAACCAATATCGTCCATGGTTAGACCGTGCTGCTTTAACAGCTTAGGAATGGCAAACACTGGGCCGATACCCATTTCATCTGGCTCACAACCTGCTACCGCAATACCACGGTAAATACCTAATGGTTGCGCTTGGCCTTTAGCGGCAGAATGCTCATCCATAATGACAGTAGCACTTGCACCATCAGACAGTTGACTCGCATTACCCGCAGTAATACACCCGCCTTCAATCACAGGGTTCAATGAACGCAAACCTTCAAGCTGGGTTTCAGGGCGGTTACCTTCGTCTTTCGACAACGTGACTTCCTGCTCACTGGTCTCGCCGGTTTCTTTATTGAAAATGGCTTTAGTGGCCGTAATTGGCACAATTTCGTCGTCAAACTTACCTGCTTCTTGACCCGCCGCTGTGCGCATTTGGCTTTGATAAGCGTATTCGTCTTGCACATCGCGGCTAATACCGTAACGCTGTGCCACAACCTCAGCAGTTTGCAGCATAGGCATATAAATATTCTTATGCTTAGCCACTAATTGTGGGTCTACCGCGCGAGACATGTTCATGGCTTTGGTTTGAACCAAAGAAATTGAGTCTAGACCGCCAGCAACCATAATATTGGTGTCGCCAGTGCGAATACTGTTTGCGGCATTAGCAATAGCATACATACCAGAGCTACATTGTCTGTCTAACGTCATACCTGCAACGGTAACTGGCAAATCGCCAGCTAATGCAGCTAGACGACCGATGTTCATGCCGCCACTGCCTTGCGTTAGGGCAGCGCCCATGATCACATCGTCGATACTGGCAGGATCGACACCGGCACGTTGTACGGCGTTACGAATAGCATGACCACCTAATGTAGGGGCAGGTAAATTGTTAAGTGCACCTTTATAGGCACGGCCAATAGGCGTTCTTGCGGTACTTACTATTACTGCATCGCGCATAGCGTACTCCTTAGTTTTTAAATTTTGCGAAGCTACTGCGCTCTTGCGCTAGCTTGATTAATAGGTCGCTTGGTTGTAACCACATTTTTCCGTAGTCACCCAGTCTTTCAGCGTAGGTAGATAGCTTATCGACGATTTCCCCAAGGCCAACTTCATCGGCATACTGCATAGGACCGCCACGATAAACTGGGAAGCCATAGCCATAGACATAGATAACATCGATATCGCTAGACTTAGCCGCTATGCCTTCTTCAAGAATACATGCGCCTTCATTAATTAGGGTGTATAGACAACGCACCAAAATTTCTTCATCGCTTATGTCATCGCGCTGCGTAACCCCTAGGCGAGCAGCTTCTTGTTTAGCAATTTCTAGTACTTCAGGGTCTGGAATGGGAACACGGCTGCCAGCTTCATAAAGATAAGCACCCCTGCCCGTTTTAAGACCGTTACGATCTTTCTCAACTAAACGGTCTGCCACAGCACCGTATGTAGGGTCATGTGAAATAAAGGCTTGGCGAGACTGGCGTACGTAGTAACCAATGTCTAATCCTGCCATGTCACCCATAGTGAATGGCCCCATAGGCATACCGAATTGTGTAAGCACGCGATCGACTTGCTCAGGGCTTGCGCCTTCAAGCAATAAACGGTTAGCTTCACGGCCATAAGGTTCAATCATGCGGTTGCCAACAAAACCGAAACATACGCCAACCAATACCGCTACCTTCTTAATGCGCTTGGCTAATTTCATACAGGTTTTGATAACGTCAGCCGACGTATCTTCAGCTTTAACCACTTCAAGCAACTTCATAACGTTAGCTGGCGAGAAGAAGTGAAGACCGATAACATCTTGTGGACGTGAGGTACACGCGGCAATTTCATTCACATCAAGGGTAGACGTGTTAGACGCTAAAATAGCCCCTGGCTTACAGACTTTATCTAAGGTAGTGAAAACGGTTTTCTTCACTTCCATTTTTTCAAATACAGCTTCAATAACAAGATCTACATCAGCTAGGTCGTCATACGTTGTGGTGCCGCTTAACAGCGCCATACGTGTTTCCACTTGCTCTTGGGTTAACTTGCCTTTTTTGGCTGAGTTTTCATAATTTTTACGAATAAGCGCCAAGCCTTTATCTAGCGCTTCTTGCTTAAGCTCTAGCATAGTGACTGGAATACCCGCGTTCGCAAAGTTCATGGCGATACCGCCACCCATGGTGCCAGCACCAATAACCGCGACTTTTTCAATACTGCGCTCTGGCGTGCTCTTGTCGAAATCACTCACGTGACCCGCTGCTCGCTCGGCAAAGAAGAAATGCTGTTGTGCACGGGCTTGTGGGGTGTTCATGCATTCCATGAACAATTTACCTTCGTGCTTAAGGCCATCTTCAAAGGCTAATGTATATGCGCCTTTTACCGCTTCAATGCATTTTAAGGGGGCAAAAAATCCGCGTGCTGCTTTTTTCGTTTGTGCGGTAACGGCATCAAATACGCCCTGCACTTCTTCAGACATAGTCAGGGTAATGTCACTGGTACGTTTAATACAATTTTCAGCATTCAGTGACGCTAAGTATTGTTTCGTGTCTTCCAGCAAATGCTCAGGCTTGTCTGAAATCTTATCGAATACACCTGGAAGCTTCACTACCGAGGTAGGCTTACCCGTAACAATCATAGTTAGCGCGGTAGCAGGATCGGCTAAGCGCGGTAAACGTTGTGTTCCACCCGCGCCTGGCAATATGCCTAGGTTGACTTCTGGAAGGCCCACTTGGTTTCCAGCAAAGGTAATTCTGTGATGACACGCTAACGCGACTTCTAATCCGCCACCAAACGCAGGACCAGGCAATACTGCCACTACTGGCTTGGTTGCATTTTCGATTTTGTCGAGTACTTCAGGAAGGTTCGGCGATAAATCGCCACCGGAGAATTCACTAATATCAGCGCCGCCTGAAAATAGGGCGAGAGAAGAAGTGATAACAATAGCACTAACGCTGTCGTCGCTTAATGCGCTTTCAATGCCATCTATTAGCCCAACTCGTACTGCACGAGAAAGCGCGTTTACTGGCGCACTTTGCATAGTAATAGTTGCTACGCCCTGTTGGACTGTGTAGCCCACTGCCTTGTTTTCCATCTCTGTCATAACGATATCCTGTTATTCACGTTAACTGGATGTTATTGCAGTGTTGTCAATCATCCAAGTTTATTGGTGTTATAGACATTCATCACAATATTTAATATGGACAGCAACCCCTTTATTTGTGCCCAACTCCCCTTGAGCGCATATTCGATAAGGTATAAGGAAGATTTGACAGATCACCTCACTAGTGTTTTTGTTAACTAACACAATAATTAGTTACATATAATTTACATTTGAGGTGGGCAAGTATGCAAGTCTTAAAAACCCCTGAAAGTGCATTCTCTTCTATTACCGAATTTCCCTATAAGCCGAGGTACGTAAACGTTACCGATACGGTAAGTGGCGAAATAGCCATGGCTTATTATCAGTGCGGTCCCGAAGATGGCCACACTATTCTTCTTCTTCACGGCGAGCCTTCTTGGGGCTACCTTTATCGCACCATGATTCCGATATTGGCCGATGCAGGTTTTAATGTGCTCGCACCTGATCTTATCGGCTTTGGCCGTTCAGATAAGCCCACTAGGCGGGAAGATTATACCTATGCCCGCCACCTTATCTGGCTTAAAGACTGGTTTAATCAAACCGTTGAAGGGAAGGTAACGCTTTTCTGCCAAGACTGGGGGGGATTGCTAGGCTTACGGCTGGTAGCCGACATGCCCGACCGCTTTGCTGGCGTCATGGCATCTAATACCTTTTTACCTACCGGTGAGCACAAGCCCTCTGAGGCATTCTTGAACTGGCGTCGCTTCTCGCAAGATGTTCCTGTATTTCCTGTATCAGGTGTGATTAAAGGCGGAACCGTATCTACGCTTTCTCAAGAAACATTAGATGCTTACGACGCCCCCTTCCCCTCTGAAGAATATAAAGAAGGAGCCAGACAATTTCCGTTATTAGTGCCCGCCACACCTGATGATCCACAAACCCAAGCAAACCGAGATGCGTGGGAAAGATTAAAACAATTTAATACGCCATTTATGACCGCATTCAGTGACAGCGACCCAGTAACCGCTGGAGGTGACAAGCTGATGCGGTCTTTGATACCTGGCTGTCGTGGCGTGCAGCACACCACGGTAGTGAAAGGCGGACATTTCGTACAAGAAGATAAAGGCCCTGAATTGGCCGACCTTCTTATCACTTTTATTAATGCAACTGGACAAGCTTAAGGAACCACCATGGATTCATTGTTAGATTTTAGCAACAAAGTGATATTGATCACCGGCGCGGGCAGCGGTTTTGGCCGCTTATTAGCAGAAGGTTTAGGAAGCCGAGGTGCCAAGCTGGTGCTATCGGATATTAACGAAGAAAACTTAGCAGCATGTCGCGCTGACGTTGCAAGCTATACTGATGTAGTCACCAAAGCAGGCGATATTGCCAGCGAGGCATTAAACAAAGCTTTGGTGGAGTTGGCAAAAGACAAGTTTGGTCGTTTAGATATCGCCATCAACAATGCGGGCATTGCTCATGTGCCTGCCCCTATGCATGAAATGACCGAAGAGATAATAGACCTTCAGTTTGCTGTGAACGTAAAAGGCGTGATGTTTGGTATGAAGTACCAATTGCCACAAATGTTGTCGCAAAAGCAAGGGCATATCTTAAACGTGAGTTCACTTGCTGGATTAGGCGGGGCTCCAAAAGGTGGCGCTTATGCTGCTGCCAAACATGCGGTTGCTGGCGTGACTCGAACTGCTGCTGTTGAATATGGACGTAAGAATGTACGGGTAAATGCAGTGTGCCCTTTTTATAGCCCTACCAATATTTTAAATGTGGATGGTTACAACACCAAAGAGGCGCAAGCCCAACTAGGTATGGGAAGCCCAATGAAACGGTTAGGCGAGCCTCAAGAAATTGTGAATGCCATGATCCTCATGTTGTCCCCCGGTAACAGCTATATGAATGGACAAACTATTGCGGTAGATGGCGGGGTAACAGCATGGTAAGCACTTGGTAGATGTCTGTTGATGGTTTGGGGGGGCATCCAAAAGTATTAGGTCTCATACCTAAGTATGAAGAGTGATGTTTTGTTTTAGTGCGACTTTAGTTGTAATGAAGGGGAACAAACAAAACCTTCGGACGAAGCGACTTATTGGTCGCTTCTGACTTTTTTCCCAACCACAGTATACGTTTAGAGACTATACACTGAGAGCACTTATGAAAATGACACTAAGACACTTCATTACTGTAAGCAGCGTTGTTGTTGGTTTGGGCCTATCTTCGAACGGTTTCGCTAACGAACTGTCAACGCAATACGCAACGTCTTCGTCAGTACAAATATCTGGCTTTCAACATGTAAACTCTGCTCAAAATTCGCCAGTAATGGTAAAAAAAGTACGAAGCCAGTCGTCTTCTTTTGCGCTTAAACGTTTAATCTCTGTTTCAACACAGAAGTCATCTGCGTCTAACGCTACGCGCTTACTTCATACTGCATTGCCACAGGGTATTGTTGTAGCCCAGTAATAGCCTGTTAATAGCAGTCATTGCTGGTAAATGCTAACATGTCAGTAAGTATTAGCCGCCCGGTTTCTAGCTCTAGCTACCTATTTCTACGTCAGCTTATTCAAGCCTATTAACATGTACCTTTTATAGCCAACCACTCAATGCGTTGCCAAATAAACGTCGTTCACTTGTCTGCACTAACCCGCTTGTACTCTATGTCATAAGTATGCCACAATACTGCTAAAAGTCCGTTAGACATTGGTTGGAGATAGGCATGGACGTTGACCACATTAAAGTATTCATTCCCAGTAAAGATTACGAAGTATCGAAACGGTTTTACTCCCAAATTGGCTTTAAAGGTGAATTTGTTTCCGATGCGTTAACCTTATTTGAAAATGGCGATTGCCAATTTTTTTTACAGAACTTCTACAGTGAAGATTTGGCGAAAAACTTTATGCTGCAGGTTTGTGTACTGGATATTGAAACAGCACATTCATTATGTAAAAAAGCTACCGATAAGCTTAAGATTTCGGATGTTTCTATAGAAACGTGGGGGAAGGTATTTTATCTATGGGGGCCAAGCGGCGAACTATTACATATTACTGAGCTTAGAAAAACTTAGGCAATAAAAAAGCATGGCACCTAGTGGAATAATCACCTTTGGTTAGCCATGCTTTTACGCTTTAACTATTGTGCCTTTTGGGCTGTTCTCTGAAGAGGTTAATTTAAGAGCTTATTTTAAGATGCTCTTTTAAAAGCTACGGCGTAATAACCATTTTACCTTTTACTTCACGGTTCATCACTTTAGCCATGGCTTCAGTGGCACGCTCCATAGGTAAGGCCTCATCTACCACTACTTTCACTTTACCTTGCACATACCAGGTTAAAAGCTCTTGCATGTTAGCAGCAAACCCTTTTGGATCGTGCTGCGTAAACGACCCCCAAAATACGCCTACTACCGAGTAGCCTTTTACTAACGATAAGTTCACAGGGAATTGAGGAATTTCACCGCCTGCAAAGCCAACTACAAGCAATCGCCCTTCCCACGCCATACTGCGGCTACAAGCGTGGAATGTGTCGCCACCAACGCATTCGTAAACCACATCGGCGCCTTTGCCGTCGGTGGCTTCTTTAATAGCATCTTTTAAGTTCTTTTCTTTGTAATTAATAAGTATATCTGCGCCATGCTCTTTGGCTAATGCAAGCTTTTCTCCGGTAGAACAAACGGCTATAACCCTTGCCCCCATTTCTTTACCAATTTGCACTGCCGCTAAGCCAGTACCACCAGCCGCCCCCGTGACCACAAGCGTTTCACCCGGTTGAATTTTAGCACGCTGTTTTAGTGCATGATGGGCAGTAGCATGGGCAGTCACTAATGCTGCACCTTCTTTCACATCGATAGGATCCGGTAGTGGCATAACATGCGTAGCAGGTACCAGTACTTTTTCGGCAAAGCCACCTAGATTAGATAATGCAATAACGCGCTGGCCTACACTAATATGCTTTACGCCTTCACCCACTTCGGCTACCACCCCAGCCACTTCATTTCCTGGCACAAAGGGGCATGGCGGTTTCATTTGATATAAACCTTGTACAAGTAGCCCATCAGGGAAATTTACACCAGCCGCTTCTACGTTAACGACTACGTGACCTGGCTTAACTACTGGGTCATCAATTTCTTTGCATTTTAAATCGTCTATTGGTCCGAATGCTTCACATACAATCGCTTTCATAGCCACTCCTAATAATTCGTTTCTTCGCCTACCGCTCGCTTATTAATGAGCGCGGTGGTTTAGCTGTTTTGATGAATCGTTTTATTCGCAATTTGTGCCAGAGGGCGCACCATAGCGCCTAACTGCATTGCCTTGTCGCTTGATGCGTTTCCATCATGTGCACGCTTTACTACCCCTTGCAGGATGGCTGCTAAACGGAAAAAACTAAACGCGAGGTAAAACGTCCAGTTGTCTATCTTGTCGATACCCCGTCGCTTGCAATATGCATCTACGTATTCTTCTTCACTAGGAATTCCTAACGCGTCTCGGTCTAATCCACCCAAACCGGAAGCGTGGGCAATGTCACTCGGTAAACGCAGCTGCATGCATTGATAGGCTAAATCGGCATACGGGTGCCCTAAGGTAGACAGCTCCCAATCAAGCACCGCAATGACTTTAGGTGCATCAAGGTTAGACATATCAAACATCATATTATCTAACCTAAAATCGCCATGAACCAAGGCTATTTGCCCATCATCTTCAGGCAAGTTTTCTTCTAAATAAGTAATAAGCTGCTCAATGTCTTCAACATGCTCAAGCTCAGAAGCACGGTATTGCTGAGTCCACCGGCTTAACTGGCGAGAAAAGTAACTTCCTGGCTTGCCGTAACTTGTTAACCCAGCGGCTTCAATATCAACACTGTGCATAACAGCCAGCACGCGGTTCATTTCATCGTACATAGCGCCCCGAGTTTTCGGGCTCTCTACTTCCGGTAAAGCGCTGTTCCAATAAATGGTGCCTTCAACGTAGGCCATAATGTAAAACATACTGCCAATGATGTCGGCATCTTCACACAAGTGATAAACCTTAGGCACAGGTACTTCTGTATTACTTAGCGCATTGATAACGCGATACTCGCGGTCAACTGCATGGGCAGACTTAAGCAGTTTCCCCGGCGGTTGGCGACGCAGCACGTAAACGCCAGAATCAGCATTTAGTTTAAACGTAGGGTTAGATTGCCCACCTGAGAATTTCTCTGCCGACAACACCGTGCCTATTTCTGGGCACGCCTTATTTAGGTAGTGATTTAGCGTTTCTATATCTAGCGTGTGCGTAGCCACAGATACTCCTTAAGCGTTCTTTTCGGCAATCAGATTGCGACCTAGTTGCATCATGTGCACTTGGTCAGGTCCATCGGCTAGACGAATGGTTCTGGCATACGCGTACATGGCTGACAAGGCGTAGTCTTGACTTGTACCGGCAGCGCCATGCATTTGAATAGCTTCGTCAATAACCTTACAGGCCATTTTGGGTGCAACAATTTTAATAGCAGCAATAATATCTCGAGAGACCTTATTGCCGTATCTGTCCATTTTATCGGCAGCCTTCAGCGTTAGTAAGCGCGCTTGCTCAATATCACAATGCATTTGTGCAATACTTTCGCGCACAGACTGCTGTTTGCTAAGTGGCTTACCAAACGCTACACGCTGTTCTACTCGCTCGCAGGCTAAATCTAAGGCGCGCTGGGCACAGCCAATTAAACGCATGCAATGATGAATACGGCCAGGGCCTAAGCGACCTTGCGCTATTTCAAAACCGCGACCTTCACCGAGTAATAAATTACTTACTGGAACACGTACGTTATCGAACAAAACTTCAGCATGCCCTACAGGTTCATCAAAATAACCCATTGCGGCCATTGGGCGCACAATGGAGACCCCTTTCGTATCCATTGGCACTAAAATTTGTGACTGTTGCTGATGACGAGCAGCTTCAAAATCGGTTTTACCCATGACCACCATGATTTTGCAATTTTCGTTCATGGCACCACTGGTGTACCATTTGCGCCCGTTGATGACGTACTCATCGCCATCTCGGGTAATTGAGGTTTCAATGTTAGTCGCATCACTTGAAGCAACTGCTGGCTCGGTCATGGCAAAGGCAGAACGAATTTCGCCATTAAGCAGTGGCTCTAACCATTGCTTTTTCTGCTCTTCATTTCCGTATTTCGCCAATACTTCCATGTTGCCTGTATCAGGCGCGCTGCAATTGAAAATTTCTGAGCTAAACAGCACCCGTCCCATCTCTTCACACAAAGGGGCATATTCAGCATTTGATAATCCAGCGCCATAAGGCTTGTATTCCTCAGGTAGGAAAAGGTTCCACAGGCCCGCGTCTTTAGCGCGTTGCTTGAGGGTTTGCATCATAACGGGGGTTTGCCAACGATTTTCACCATTTTCTACCGCGTGAACATATTCCTTTTCAATTGGATACACTTCTTCTTGCATAAAGGCTCTTAATTGCTTTAAAAGCGTTTGTGTTCTTTCATTATATTCAAAGTTCATAACTGTCCTTATCCGCTAATAGCGCTGGTTAGCTGTATGTCACAGCGTGCAATCTATCCACAACATCTAAATGTGGTACGCTGTTGAAATTGTTCAAATGCACGCCACGAGTATTCGCGAAGCACTGAGAAAAACTCGCATTTCTGATCTGCAAGTTCATGTTAATAACCGTTGGAGCGTCGTATCCGAGTATGTGTTTTAACATCATGGCAATTGCACCACCTGAACTCACTACTAAGACTCGCTTAGCCTCTGTGGTTTGAAGCGCGCCCAGCATAGTAGCAACCCTATCTTCGAAGCCTGCCCAACTCTCATCCAATAAGTTATGGTCGAGTTCATCAGCTGCCCATGCCAGCATGGCTTTTTTAAGCAACCGGTAATATTCTGCTCGAGACGCACCTTCTGGCACTTTTTGATCTGGATATCGGGTTAAAAATGCTGTTGCCACAGCCTGAAAATTAAATTCGTTCAATTCGCTGTTGATGTTCGCTTCAGGTAAAGAACCTATTCCTTTGGCAATACCTTCGGCGGTTTCTCTGTGGCGCACCATGTCACCCATAAAAACGCTATCGAAAGTAATATCACGCTGCTTGAAATAGTGCCCGAGCCACTGTGACTGCTGCGCGCCTAAATCGCTGAGCTTGTCGTAGTTTGCTGCGCCAAAAGATGCTTGTCCGTGGCGTACTAGATAGATGTCAGTCATACTACTCTCTGATGTTATCATTATGTTAACCATGGTAAGAAAAGTAGCACCATAAGTTTAATTGATATTTTGAATGGGAATACATCATGTTAGGCTATGGGGAGTAAAGGCGACTGCACACGCCCCAATGACGTTGAAGCTGTTGGTTTTGGGTTTATTTCTACCATCGTTGCAGCGGCTTAAAATTACTGCAACACTAAGTTGTTACGTTATTTTTTGCACAATGATGCAAAGCGTAAAATTACTGCTAAGGTTCTAGCTGTAGTCAAACGACGCTATTCGTTTGAAATGGGTTAGATGTCAGGTAAAATAAAAAATGAAAAAATTGCTGCCCAAGCACACTCTCGTCGCACTAGGTGTCTCATTAGGTATTGCGGCGAGTTGCACACCTTCACTTGCTTACAGCCAAGATAGCGCCTTAGAGCATATCACCGTTCAGGCACAAAAAACGTCACAAAATTTACAGGAAGTCCCTGTTGCCGTGACCGCCCTTTCCGGCGACGATTTAATTGAAACCGTGGTGAAAGACGTCTTTGATTTGCAAAACTATGTGCCTGCATTTGGTGCGTTTCAAAATCAAAGCGTGACTAATTCAGGGTTTTCCATCCGCGGTATTGGCACATCATCACAAAATTTCGGCTTCGAATCTTCTGTGGGCTTATATGTGGACGGGGTTTATCGTTCACGGCAAAATGCCCTTATCAACGATTTAGTTGATATTGCTGCTATCGAAGTACTGCGCGGCCCCCAAGGCACCCTATTTGGTAAAAATACTGCAGCAGGTGCAATGACGCTTACCTCTGTGGCGCCAAGTCATACTGATACTGACGGATTTGTAGAAGTATTGGCGGGTAATGATTCATTATTAAGGGTAAGCGCTGGTGCTTCGTTCTCGTTGGTTGATGATATATTAGCCATGCGTATTTCAGGCTTTAAAACCGATGGTGATGGCTATATTACCGATGCCACTTCTGGGCAAAGTTTAAATAACAAAAACCGCTCAGCCATAAAGGCTCAGTGGCTTTATACGCCAACAAAAAGCGTGAGCGTTCGCATTATCGCCGATTACGGTGAATTAAATGAGCGTTGTTGCGGTGCACTTACTTGGCAAAATAATTTTCAGGCAAATGACATTCCTGGTAAATTTGGCACCGATGCGTTGTTATCTCAGCCCACCTTTAACGCCACCATTTACAGTAATGACGATTTCTTCGATTTCACCTCGTCGTTGTCCCAACCCCCTATTTCAAAAATGGAAGATAAAGGCGTTTCGGGGCAAATTGAGGTAGCCCTTAATGAGCAATGGTCTTTGGTAGGTATTACGGCTTATCGCGCCTTTGACAGCATAGATATTGTAGATACTGATTTTTCAGATGCGGATCTGTTAACTGCCACTAACGACGCAAAACAACAGTCTTTCTCTCAAGAATTAAGACTGCATTATAAAAGCGATAAAATTCGTGGCCTTGTGGGAGCCTATTACTTTAGTCAAAATTTAGATCTAACCTTTAACACCACGACACAGTCGGCTTTCGATAGCTTTTTTAGCATTGCAGGTGCTGAATTACTTCCTTTAGCAAATGCGATTGATGGACTTAGTGCGGCCACTGGCGGGTTAATAGCCCCTTCTGGGGTGGCAGCACCAAGCAATACCGTATTTATGCACACGGCAAATCAAGAACAAGACAGTGTTGCATTTTTTGCCCAAGCTGACTGGTTGCTGTCTGACACAATCACCTTGACGACTGGCATGCGTTTTACCGATGAAAAGAAGTCGATAGCTGGCCGGTACACCGAACAAGGCCCAGGTATTGATGGCTTGAGCGGCGCTCCCGAAAGCAGGCCCAATATAGGTGCTGCGGTAACAGCGTTAAATGATATTGGCGTAGCGCTCAATACTGGTACTGCAATTAGTCCAACCTCGCTAAATGCCCTAGCGCCTTTTCAACAGGCGGGATGGGGGTATTTTTTCTTGGGTTCATCAGCGGTACTGCCACGACCTGATTTAAACGAAGCAATAGATGATAGCCAGTTAACGGGCACGATAAAGCTTGCTTATCAGGCCAATAAAAACCAACTAATTTATGCCAGCTTAGCCTCTGGTTATAAAGCAGGCGGCACTAATACTGATCGTATTTTACCGTCTTTAGATGCCACTTTTGAGGCCGAAAAAGCGCGTAGTGCAGAAATAGGCTTGAAACAGGATTGGCCTGATTATGGTGTGCGGGTAAATGTTGCGGCGCATTATTCAACCATTGAAGATTTTCAAGCCACCACTTTCACAGGTACCGGTTTTAACCTGCAAAACGCAGGCGACATTCATGTGAAGGGACTGGAGCTTGAAACCACTTGGTTAATGAGTGCAAACACGGAACTTCAGCTTATTGCATCACGCACGTTAGCCAATTTTGATACCTTCAAACAAGGTACATGTTGGGTGGCCTATTCATGGCATACGGGTATTGACGATCCGGGCCGTGCGTCACCTGCCGACCCGTATTGTGCACGAGACGGTGACAGAGTGGGTTTTGAGCCTCAAAATAGCCTTTCAATTATGCTAAACCATCATTTTTTAGTAGCGAGTTACGACGCCACAATAAGCGCAGATTATCAGTATACAGGGGAAGTATATTTGGATGATTCCAACGACCCCTATAAACAGTCTGGTTCATACGAGATTATTAATGCACGACTTTCACTTCAGCTTGAGGAATGGGACACCGAAATTATTGTATGGGCTCGAAACCTTTTGGATGAAGAATATATCGCTAGAAGTGGTTTTGATGTGCCAGTGCAAGAAGGAAAACTGATGGCCTACCCAGGCGCACCTCGCTCCTATGGTATATCGGTAAGAAATCGTTTTTAACTATTGCGTTTGTTAAAACAAAAGCGATGTAACCTTAAATAAAAAGCCCCATTTATTCATCTATTTTGGGGCTATTTATCTACTTCGTGTCTACTTCGTGGCAGTTATGGACGCAGTTAAGGCGGCTTTTATGGGGCTTGCACAGGGCTTTTTATGAGGCCATGTATAAGACTGTTAAGGAGCGGTGTATATAAACTGCGTATTGCACATAACTACTTTAATGTCGGTAATTTGTTTGCCAGTACTGCATGGCACTGAGCAATAATCGACAACGCGATACTTTCTGGCAAGTCGCCGCCGATATCAAACCCCGCAGGGCTGGCGAAGAAGCCTTGAAAATCACTTTCTTTAATCCCAGCTAACGCGAATATTTCATCTTTACGGTGAATAGGTCCTAACATGGCCACGTACTTCAGCGGGTACCGAGATAACATTGCTAAGGCATTACTGTCTATTTGTCGGTGATGAGACATCAACACCGCTGCATCGATATTGTGTTCTGCCACATGCAAATTCAGTGCTTCGGCTTCTGTCGACTCGACAATAAAGTTAGCATCACCGAAGTGCTCTACCCTTGCCTGTGCTGGCCTAGGATCCCATACGCTCACCGACCACCCTTGCTGCACTGCCATCTTCACCACAAAAGTGGCATCGTATCCACCGCCAACGATAAGTAGGTGTGGAGGCGGTTCACAAGGTACTGTTAGAAAGCACTTACCGTTTTGGGTATCAAGTAAAGCGGCCGTTTTTTTAGCTTCAGGCTTCACACGAGTGGTGTTGTCAGCCTGTTCGCTGCTACTCGCTTGCTGGTTGTCGCAAACGCTAACAGAGGAGGAAAGTTCGCCATTAACTTCTTGCTTCCATAAACAAGGTTGCCCGCTCACCAAATATGAATACACAGTATGTAACTGTAAATAGTGATTATCATTAGTTATAGGTAACAGCGCTAAATGTACAACCCCGCCGCAGCCTACACCTAGTTTAAAGGCAATGTCTTCTTCATCGTTATCATCATAAACTGCTGTACGATGCTTACCATCTTGCATTACCCGCTGGGCTTGTTTGTTAATGTCTGATTCAAGGCAGCCACCACTTAACACACCTAGTTGATGCCCAGCATTGCTGAACAACATGACAGCCCCGGCTTTCCTGTAACAAGAGCCTTCCGTCTTATATATAAGCCCCAGCACCCACTGGTGGGCATCCTTTAGCGGATGCCACTGGGCTAAAAGGTGTATTAGCTGATTACTCATTGCTCAGTAGATGCCTGAACAATAAATTGCGCTAACGTATCTGGGTCTTGTGCACCTGCAACACCGCTATTACCAATCACAAAAGTAGGTACGCTTTGAATACCACGTTGCAACCATAAGTTCTCGTGCTCTCGAACCACATCTGCATAAGTTTGATTGGCAAGAAGTTCACTTACCTCTTGCTCGTTTAGCCCCACAGACACCGCTTCGTTGACTAACACGTCTATATCATTCACGTTTCTTCTTTCACTGAAATAGGCGGCAAATAAGCGTAATTTTAGCGCTTCTTGCTTACCGTTTTCCCCTGCATAGTGCAGTACTTGGTGTGCATTGAAGGTATTCGCCATACGCATGCCGTCGAAGTAATCAAACTTAAAACCAACCGATGCACCTGCATCAATAAGTTGTTTTCGGTTTTGATCACTTTGTGCTGGTGTAAGCCCGTATTTTTCCATTATATGTTCACGAACATCTTGCCCTTCTTGCGGCATGTTCGGGTTAAGTTCAAACGGGTGAAATTGAATAGTTACTTCTATATCGTCTAATTGCGCGATGGCTTTTTGTAGACGTTCGTAACCAATAATGCACCAAGGGCAAACTACGTCTGACACCATATCTATCGTTACTTTTTTCATTGCACCTCCAGCGCGAAGCCATAAATATTGTTGGTTTTTAAACACCTACTAAATGAATAATGTATTGTAGGGGTGAACCTTTCAGCTTCAACCAACATTGCTATTTTTACCGACCAATTCATCAAGTTCTTCGTTCACTAACTTCACAACAGCGTTAGACCACAATTGATAGCCTGCAACTTGCGGATGAAAGCCATCTTCAGCCATGTATTTGAGCGTGTTGTCTGATTGATCATTACCTATTGGGTTTAAGGTTAGTGTGAGTACGTTAACCCCATGATATTTGTTCACCAGCTTAAGCAAGGCGGTATTGAGGTACTTCGCTCTTTGCCCTAACACCCAACGTAACGGTTGGGGTAGCGCGGGAAATTCGTGCATAGGAGGCAGTGCGGTAAATACCACCAACCTGCACTGGTATCGCGCTTTTAGTATTTCGATTATTTGCGTGACATTACTACGCCACCGGCGCCAGGACGTAAAACCTGTTACATCATTTACCCCTATTGAAATAACCGCCACGTCGAACGATCTGCATTGAAGAGGCGTGTCGAAACTATGGGTAGAAGTGATTGTTGATAGGGACGTTGAATTAGCATAATACGTAGGATCAAGGTTGGGTTTAGCCCGCTGCAACATGGATAACAAATCCGTACTGTTAACCCCTGTCTTGGCCTTTAACTCCCAATTAACGCAAAAGTTTTCCGACAAACTGTTAATTAACCAGCCAGACAGTGCTTGTTCTTGAGTAGATACTCCCACGCCAGCGGCAGCGGAATCTCCTGCAATAAGCAACGCCAAGGGAGCCTTCATTTTCTGACAGCTTACCGGAACGCCGCTATGTGCATCGCCTTTAAGATGCACCTTGTTGGGGACATTGCTAGCGCACTGGCAACAACCCACTCTTTTACCGGTAGGTTCCGGTAATTTGAGCGTTTTTTTCCTTACTAGCAGGCCTTGTACTAGTAAAATTGGAAAAGTGACTATAATGAGTATGTTTAAGAGCAAAACCTTGAACGAGATCAATAAACACCTTACTAGTTTGCATTATTATCAATGATGAAATGGGTTTACCACGAAAGAAAGACCCTCTGTATAAGTGTCTTTCGCTACTTTACTAGCAAACTAAGCAGAAAATAACTATGAATTCGCCAATTGATCGCGCCACAAGTACAATTACAAAATATGCACAACAGGCGCCACGTTACACTTCTTACCCTACTGCGCTTAAATTCGAGTCGGTGAACGACGGGTTATTAGAGAGCGCGTCTGAAAACTGCGGCGCCGATACCATAAGCTTATATATTCACATCCCTTTCTGCGAACAGCTTTGCTATTACTGTGGCTGCAATAAAATAGTAACTCGCCACAACGAAAAAGCCGACCATTACCTTAGCTATATTGAAAAAGAGATGGTAGCGAAAAAATCGCTTTATAAAGATAAAAAAGTAGTCGCGCTTCATTTAGGTGGAGGATCTCCCAGTTTTCTTTCAGCAATACAACATACTTATTTAATGTATTTGATTAAGAAACACTTTCTTATTTCAAGCGAAGCAGAGTTTTCGATTGAGTTAGATCCTAGAAATGTGACCTGTGAATACCTAGAAGATTTAAATGAGTTAGGTTACACCCGCGTTAGCTTTGGTGTACAAGATATAAATGTAGATGTTCAGCAGTCTATCAATCGGGTTCAAAGTACGGCGCACATTGCCAGTTTAGTGTTTGATGCAAAAAACATAGGGTATACCTCGGTTAATCTAGACATAATTTATGGTTTGCCCAAACAAACTATGGAGAAGTTTCGCACCACGGTAGTAGCAGTAAAAGCCATGTCACCGGACAGAATCTCTCTTTTTAGTTATGCCCACTTACCCGACAGATTTGCCGCCCAACGCAAAATACCGCTAGATACTCTACCCACCCCGGATGAAAAAGCGGCAATGCACCAAATGGCAGTAGAAAGTTTTTCTAAAACAGGCTTTGAAATGATTGGTTTAGATCACTTTGCGAAGCCCAGCGATACCCTAGCCATGGCTAAGCATAACCATGTATTACACCGAAATTTTCAAGGCTACACCACGCATAAAAACAGTGATTTACTTGGTTTGGGCGTATCTGCCATTAGTACAATTGGCAATGCATATGGCCAGAATCCTAAGCAACTCAAAGACTATTACAACCGGTTGGACAACGACATTCCGCTAACCGCTAACGGCATTGCGTTAAGCCTAGACGATCGCATCCGCCGAGACGTGATTATGTCTTTAATGTGCAATTTGTATTTAGACAAAAAAGACATTGAAGATAAATATGGCATAAAATTCAATGGCTATTTCTGTATTGAATTAACGAGCCTTAAATCCTTAGTGACCGACGGTATTATTGAGCTTAGTGACCGATATATTAATGTGCCCGATAAGTCTCGCATTTATATAAGAGCAATATGTGCAAGGTTCGATGCTTACCTAAATAAAGATCATCATATCTCTCGCTATTCAGCGGCAATTTAGACAATGGGAATATAAGGCTGGGAATTTAGACCTAGAAAACTTAGATCTAGAGAACTTAGATCTAGGAAGTTAGTACCTAGGAATAGTAAACGCTGCACTTTAAAACGCTTTGCAAACCTACTGAAGTTTGAACCTAGCCACCACGGATAAACCAGGTTCAAGTTTCAACCTTTCAATCGACAAGGTGCTTACTCTGGCATACAACACTTGATTACCATGAGTTAGCATCACGATTGCGGTTTGTAGTTGCTGGTTTTCAGATTGCGGTATTTCAGGGTGGTAAATTTCCACTACTTCGCACGGTAACGCGTTTAAGATACTGCTAGAGGGCACATTCACTTTTGTATTGGTATCGATACTCACCTCGCTGGCAAAAACGGCTATTTTTCCTCGCTGCTGATGCTGGTCAGTGCTCAACCCTTGCTCGTCTTTATTATTTGTATTCAGTTTACTATCACATTGCACGGTAGCTTTGGCGTACAATATATTGCCGCTTACATTCAAACGCGTAAACGGGTGAGGAAAATCATCCGAGTTCTTAATTATCTCACCTTCTAAAATGGCACAGGGGTTTTCTACGCTTCCTTGGCTAGCGATTTTCGCCATAACGTAAGCTACTGAACCCGTCGCCTCTACCTCGCCATCAACAACAGATATCAGCCCATCACAGAATAGAGCCAAGTCTTGAACATCGTGAGACACCATGATCAATTTTATATTTAGGCGCCCACAGGTTTTGACTAGAAATCGTAGGATTTTGCTGCGTAAAGCCGCATCTAATGCGCTTAACGACTCATCAAGCATCAGCACATCTGGCCCATTAACCAATGCACGCGCTAATGCCACCCGCTGCGCTTCACCACCTGAAAGGCTGTCTATTGATTTATGCAGTAAATGTTCGCACTCACAACCAGCAATAGCATGCTCAACTTTTAACGCCTTTGAGCCAGCATGACGTTCGGCCAGTGCTAAATTGCCTTTTACATTTACATGAGGAAATAGCATAGGCTGCTGAAATACCAAACCTACCCGCACGCGGATGGGCGCGCTATTTACGTTTATTGCCTTGGTAACTGAATGCGCGTTAACTGTTGCGCTAGCAATAGGTTTAGCGTCTTCAGCAAACCAATTAACACTTACTGATGCTTCTTGTTCGAACCCAGCTAGCGCACGAAGCAAACTGCTTTTGCCTGCGCCTGATGGCCCAGTAATACCCACTACCTGCATGGAAGATGGTAATGCGGCTTTCGCACTAATGCGGTTTACTAACGAGACATTGAACTCCAACCTTGTCCTCCTTTTCCATTAAAGCGATACAGCAGCGTAAGCAGTAAAAATGAAAACAATAGTAGCCCCAACGAAAGTGCATGTGCTTGGCCATATTCTAAGGCTTCAACGTGTTCATACAATGCAATTGAGAGCACTTGGGTTTCGCCTGGAATATTCCCCCCAATCATTAACACCACACCAAATTCACCAATGGTATGCGCAAAGCTAAGACCGAATGCCACTATCAACGGCGCTTTGCACAAAGGAAGTATGATGCTGAAAAACGCCTCTATTTTTCCAAAGCCTAATGAATGCGCCACTTCAACATACCGTTTATCGAGTTGAGTAAAGCCGCTATACAAGGGCTGCAGCGCAAAGGGTAATGAGTAAATAAAAGAGCCTATCACTAAGCCTTCAAAACTAAACGCTAGCTGATGGCCTGTGAGCCATTGCCACCCTTCCCCAACTGGGCTTTGGGGCGAAAAAGCCACCAACAGGTAAAAGCCGAGCACGGTGGGTGGAAGCACTAAAGGTAATGCAAGTACCGACATGAATACGGGTTTTAATTTATGTTGCCAATTTGCCAACTTCCACGCCAGAGGAGTAACCAATACCATTAACAGCACGCTGGTTAAAAAGGCCAGTTTTAGGGTTAACCCTACCGCAGCAAAGGCGCTATGTTCTAGCATTTATGGTATACCCCTAGTGACTCTGTTATCTACTCGCTTGTTCTCATTAATACTGGAAGTTACGCTAACCGATAATGAATCATCAGCGGGTTGATAGCCCCAATTGGGCAAATTTCCCTGTACGTCTAATGACAATAAGTAACGAGCAAATGCAGATGCTGCGGCTTTTCTGTCGGCTGCGGCGGTAACTGCAAGGCTTTGTAATATTGGTTGATGTAGGGTGTCGGGAATGAGTATTGCCCCATCGCCTTCGACCCCGCTTTCGACATAAGCATTGCGCCCAGAAATATTTTGCTCATCAGCCTCATTTATTCGCTTATCAGTCCAATTAATTCGCTTGTCAGCTAGGGCGAGGGAGTATGCCACCAAGGCATAATCGGCGTTACCTGTAGTAAAAAACTGATAGGTTTGAAGTACGTTTTTACCCATCACAATATGGGGGGAAACAGCATTCCACTGATTGGTATTAACAAGATACTGCTTTGCTGCGTTGCCATAAGGAGCAAGTTTAGGGTTAGCGATAGCCAGCTTTTTCCCAGCCAATGCCCCAGCAGTAAAGTGTGGTGTTGAAGCGGTAGTATGAGAAGACAGAAAGGCCAACCTACCTTTAGCGTAAACATGCACATCTTCAGCGCTAACACGCCCTGCCTTTATCAACGCATTGGGCCTGGCTGTATCGGCAGAGAGGAATACATCAAATTGAGCACCATGAGTAAGCTGCGCAAATAGGGTTCCACTGGAAGAAACGGTAACACTGACTTCTTGCCCGGTTTTCTTGAAATAATCATTGGCGATGGTGCGTAAAGGTTTAGCAAAATTTGCGGCTACAGCAATTTGTAATGGCGAAGACAATATGGGCACTGCCGTGTCATAAGTGGCGACATCTTCCTTAGAAGCGACTACTTCATGGTGTTCATCATGCTGATGGTTGTTTTTGGAAATAGCATTATTATCAGCAATGGCATTTTTATAAGCGTAGGTCTGTTCATATGAAGAGAGAGTAGTGTCTGATACTGCCGCATTACAGACAAGACACAGAGTAAAAAAAACAACGGATAGAAACGCACCCGCGCGGCCTTTAGGGTTACCAACTTGCATGCTTAAAAACGCGGGGGAAATTCTTAAATACGTGAGTATCATTTTTAAACACGCCGGTATCTTTGCGCCAACCGCCATTGCTATTTTTCTCTCAACCAGGCCAAAGCGGCCTTGTCGTCTGAGGCTTTTACCTCAACCCAACGAGAATTATCTCGGGTGAACTCTTTTTTCCACAAGGGGACAGATTGCTTAAGCATATCCATTAAAAAGTTAGCGCCTTCAAATGCCGCAGCGCGATGGGGTGCGGCAGTGCCAACCCAGACTATTTGCTCGTCGTTATATAATCGGCCAACACGATGAACCGCGCCTGCCGAGGTGAGCGAAAATCGAGTGATGGCTTCTTGCACTAAGTTGGTTAGGGCTTGCTCTGTCATGCCAGGGTAATGTTCAAGCTCAATACCTAAAATATTACCATCGGCATTGTTGTCTCGTACCAAGCCGGTAAAAGTAACAATAGCGCCTACATTGCCTTTGGCTTTTTGGCTAGCTTCTTGGCGTAAGCGATTGTATAACCACTGTTGATCGAAATCGGCGTCGCCAATTAATGCGAACATGATTACCCCCCTGTTACTGGTGGGAAAAAGGCAAGTTCGTCACCTGGTTGCACATGAGTTTGTATATCGCACAGTTGCTGGTTTCGCGCCATTAATACACTGCCATTCTCGCTACCAGCAGAGGCACCAAGGGCTTGCGACCATTTGTCACTACGGCTTTTTAGCAAGGTAATAACGTCACCCATGGTGATGGCACTTTCAGGCAGCGTTAATGTAAAGCTACCTTCTTGGGTAATTTCACGTAATTGCGCAAAGGTTTTCACGGTTACATTCATGTTGAGTCCTATGAAGGTAAATTACTCACCTAATGTTTTATTGTCGTTGGTGTGGCTGCTAGCCGGCTCATCGATGCTTTGCCAATGACCCGTTTTACCCCCTTTTTTATCGAGTACCTGAATGCCTTCTAAGCGCATACCAGGGTCGATAGCCTTACACATATCAAACAAGGTAAGCAGGGCCACGTTCACACCGGTAAGGGCTTCCATCTCTACCCCTGTTTTGCCACTTAGTTTACAAAAACAGGTGGTTTTTATGCGGTTATTTTCGGGCTCGATGGCAAAGTTTACATCTACTTTCGAGAGCGCAAGAGGGTGGCATAACGGAATGAGATCGGCGCATCGCTTTGCCCCCTGAATACCTGCAATACGCGCAACGGCAAATACGTCGCCCTTGGCAATAGTGGCATTGCTTATTTGGTCGATAACCTCTGGACTGGTATATAAATACCCTTGGGCAGTGGCTTCTCTGACGGTTACTGCTTTATCGCTAACATCCACCATGTTAGCTTCGCCGCCTGCATTTAAATGACTAAATGTGGCCATTACGACACCAAGTGTTTAACGAAATTACAGGGTTTAAAATCGACATCTAACTGGCTAGCAATAATTTTTTCCCAACCGGTTTTACAAGCGCCTGTAGAGCCGGGTAAGCAAAAGATGACAGTATTGTTGGCAAAACCAGCAATAGCGCGAGACTGGATGGTAGAAGTACCAATTTCTTGGTAGCTTACCTGGCGAAACAATTCACCAAAGCCATCGACCTGTTTATCGAACAACACACTGATAGCTTCTGGCGTAGAGTCTCTGTGGGTGAAGCCCGTGCCACCAGTAATTAATATACCGTTAATATCGGGGTTTGCTATCCACGCCGACACTATAGCGCGCTGCTGATAGATATCGTCTTTTACTAAGGCTCTGTCGCCTAAGTTATGCCCCGCAGTATTTAATGCGTTAGTTAAATAATCCCCTGACTTATCATTTTCAAGTGTGCGGGTGTCAGAAATGGTAAGTACCGCCAAATTAAGCGGCTGACTAACTACAGACATAAGAAATCCTAAATTGATATGCGACATTTATTCAGGCTTTGATAAAGTACGCCTAAATTAATACATCATGTTACGTTCAGCTTACCACATTGATGTATGCGGCAACATATACTGCGCCAGCGGCGCTCCGGTTTTTTAGTCAGACGCTGAGCTGTTATAAAGAGTCGATTTTATAACATGCTGCGCCCAACCTGAAAATTGTTGTGGATTGGGAGCATGACTCATTGCCTTGTACCAATATGAATTAAAAATAGTGGTAAAGCTAAAAAGCACAACGTAAATAATACAATTTATCTATGAGGGTAAAAGGATTGTATTCAATAGCTTGGATGTCAATTACTTGGGCAACCAGTTTCCTTTTTGCTACTGTGCCTTACTTGCTCACTTATTTTTACACTAAGGTTAATGCGTAAATGAAAACCCCGCTATCTACTAAGCAGGTAATGCGATACAACCGGCAAATTGTACTGCCTCAAGTTGATATTGATGGTCAGGAATTGTTGGCGTCGTCTCGCATTCTAATAATTGGTGTAGGCGGTTTAGGTAATGCGGCGGCCACGAACTTATGTGGCAGTGGTGTGGGCAAAATTACGCTGATAGACAACGATATTGTTGAGCATACCAACCTCCCCCGCCAAACCTTGTTCGATGAAAGCCAAGTTGGACAGTCAAAAGTGATGGCAGCGAAAGTCAGACTATCGCAAATGAATAGCGATTGTGAAATTGTCAGTATTGAAGCGAGTTTGCTTCAAGACAATATGCCACTTACTGCTGGAAACCGCGCGGGAGAAGAACGCACTGAGACAAACAGCGCAGAGGAAGGGGCTACTAAGACAGGTGCGACTGAATTAGAGAAACCTGAAATCAATACCCACAAACTGTTTGGCGAGCACGACATTGTGCTTGATTGCACCGATAATACTCAAAGCCGCGACCTTATAAACCGCTTGTGTTATAAACACGGCGTTCCTTTAATTTCTGGGGCAGCCATTCGCTTTGAAGGTCAATTATTCGTAGCTAAACCCGGCGAAAGCCAATGCTATGCGTGTTTACGTAGGTTATTTAGCGCGCCTGAATTAAGCTGTACCGAAGCAGGTATTTTTTCGCCCATCGTGAACATTGTAGGGACCTACCAAGCACTGCTTGCCATGCAGGTATTAATGGGAGTAGGTTCAGTTCCGGTAAATACCTTGTTGACCTTCGATGGTTTGCAGCATGAATGGCAACAATGGACGCTACCCGCCACACTGCAGTGTGATGTTTGTGGTAATCAGAATAAAGATGTTGATGAAGGTTAGCGCATATGAGTAACAAAAGTATTAGCATGGGCGTTTTATAAGTTCCTGCATAAGTACTTATATTGGCACTAATATAAGCGCTAGCATTAGCGCTAACGAGAGCATCAATAACTAACAACGACATGAATAACAACGAATTAAAAAGAGAGAGTTATGACAACTGAGGTTGTTAAGCAGCATATTGTCGTGGCGCAAAACGCCTCTGGCAGAAACATGAATGTGCCCATTTACAGAATGCGAGGCGCAAGACCCGGCCCCACCGTATACATTCAAAGTTCGATACATGGCGCCGAAGTGCAAGGTAACGTAGTGATATACCACCTTATCCAACGCTTAAAAGACATGGATATTTGTGGTGAAGTTATCTTGGTACCCAATTGCAACCCGGTGGGCACTAATATAAAAGCCGGCGAATACACCATGGGCCGCTTCGACCCTGTCAACGGCACCAATTGGAACCGAGGCTATCATTTTGACAAAGACAGTGTTGAGCAATTTGCTAACACCGTTACCCCAGAAGAGTCGGTACAAGGCATAAAGCAGCGTTTCAGAGCGTTTTTATCAAACGCGATAGATACTAAGCTTGCCACACCTTGGGGTTTGGGCTTAGCACAGCAGCTAAACTTAAAACTACAGCAATTAGCGGTGAACGCTGATTTTGTACTGGATTTGCATAACGGCCCTGTTTCAACACGCCATATTTATGTGCCTGAGTATGCTAAGCCTAGCGCTAGTTTGTTTAACATACCCCATTGTATTTTTATTCCCAATGTTTTTGCTGGCGCATTAGATGAAGCTACTTTTTGCCCATGGTGGACGCTACAAGAAAGTATTGAGGCAAACCTGCAGCGAAATATTGAGTTTAACGTTGAAGCTTTTACGCTTGAAATGGGTAGCCAAGAGGTGATTAATTTCACCGAGGGCGATGTGGATGCACTTAGTATACTCAGTTACCTAAATGCAAAAGGCGCACTGCACAATTGTGATGTTAAGCCTAATGATATGACTCGGTTAGGGGTAATGCTAAAAGACTATAAAACCCTGTTTACTGACTGGGGCGGCATGGTGGAATACCTGGCAAAACCGGGGGAAAGCATTAAGGCTGGTGAGCCCCTTGCGAAAATTCTAAATATTGACGAGCTTGATAACGATAATGGCAGCCGCTTATTAAACGCTCCTTGCGATTTAATCCCTATTTTGCACTTTCCGTCTGCATCGGTATTAAGTGGCACACAGCTTTATAAAGTATTTACTAATTACGAAACGCTCACCTAACAAAGGTGAGCAGCATGGCGCTAGTGGTCAAATGCGCCTTTTTGTAAAAAATGAACAGTTTGCTTTGCCACTTCTTCGCTATATCGCATTTGAGAATGGCCAACGTCGATGGTGATAAAATCAGTCATGCCTTCCAATTTAGTAGACTCTACTGATACCAGGCCATCGTTTGGCCCGTTGAACCTGTCGTTCGTTAAGCCTAACGGCTTGGTGCCCGCAATAATGCCAATAGTGAAATCTACCGCATCAAGGTTATTGCCCAAGCTTCTAGTGCCAGTGACTAACGCACGGCTAATTCCCCCACCTAGGTTCATTAACCAGCTGTCATTATAATGATCGGCTAATTCACTGCCTTTGTTTGGTGTACCTACCAGTACTACCTTTCCCACGTTCACGGCTTCTAAGGCTTCTTCATGGTTTTGCAAGTATGCTCTAATGACTAAACCACCAAGCGAGTGCCCTACAAAATGTACTTTGGGGGCATTTTGTAGGCACACATCTATTTGGCTGGCTGTTTCATCTAATACCGAAGCCACACTCACCCCGATGGTAGCGTAGTCTAATAGACATACTTTATAGTTCGCGTTCTCCAACCGCTTAGCAAAACGCCACATTGCCCAATCACTTCTACCCAACCCGAGGGCTAGCACAACAATCTCATCATCTGCTTGGTAATTAAGCGGCTTCGCTTCAGAGGTAGCACAACCCGTAGTTAGAAAAAGCACTAGCAATAAAACCGTTAAAACAATTGTTCGGAGCATCATTTAACCTACATTTTTACGCACCTAACCGATAACATATAACTCTTTTTGAGTTTAGTTCGGCGAATTTCTCCCTTATGAGAGTTCCACCACGAATAGGCAAGTGTTCTTGCAAAAGCCTCTTTTTCAGTGGCATTACTGCTTGTCCAAAACTCAGTATACATGCCTTGGGTTATATACCAATTACCAAGCTTTACACCCGCTGGCGTAGCAGAAAATTTATACTTATTGACTTGGGACTGGTCAAAACGCTTAAACAAAGTATTTGGCTGCGCAGCTTTAAGTGTAATAGCCACGTCTTTCTCGCCTCTCCATCCTTCTTTATCAAGATCTGATTCGACAATACCAATAGCTGTCTCTAGCGATTTCCAGTCTTCATCTGATGCCACACGCCATCCCGCAGGACAAATATTTCGCGAGTTGGAAACATCATTCCAATGATAAAGCCTGCCATAGCTTGATAGATTTTTGTCGTTATCATCCGGGACGAAACCCGTATTAACCGGGGTACCGTCCTGAAATTTAGTCGACCTTAAATTCTCAGCCAGCCAGACTCTATCGCCAATTTTCACAGTGCGATAAACATTACCCTCAATATCTTGTATTAAGCTTTGAGCGGAGTTTTGTTCAAAGCTTTGAGCAGCCTGTTGAGTATTGCTTAACTGACTACTATTGTTAGCCGATGAATTCATTGTTATTAACATACTGATACCCACACCAAAAATTAATTTTTTCATCTTTGAGCCTAAGCATAAAGCGCCTGTCTTATTAAATTAAAGCGGCCAGTTAATAGCAGTTTCTTTCTCAGAAAGCGCCCACAACCGAGTTAACGCGTCTTTCTGCACAACAAATGATTCAAGCTTACCCTCACCTACCGGGCCACCAAAATTCATTAGCCCCGTTGGGCCATAATAAGCACGCTCTTTTAAGTTTTCTTCGGTGGCACACATTACCTCTGGGTACGCGCCCTTTTCAGCCGTTTGCGCCAGGCCGATCTTAACCATAAATGCCCACGAAATTCGGGTCATTAAACTCGCGCTTTCCCTAATAAGGGAAGTATTAGAAGCCCCAGGGTGACAAACGTATACCTTCACACTTTTTCCAGCGGTTTTATTTTGCCTTGGAGTTCATAGGCAAACATCATTTGAGCTAGCTTACTTTGGCTGTACACTTTATTTGGATGGTAGTTCTTATCCCAATTCATGTCATCGAATTGAATGGCTCTTAATCCCATTTTGTGGCCTTCACTAGACACCACTACAATTCTGCCTTTTGATGCTTCAATTCTTTCAAAGAGCAAACCACATAATAAAAAATGACCGTAATGGTTTACCCCTAACTGACTTTCAAACCCATCGACAGTTAGCTGTTGTGTGGAAATTTGAGCAATTGCACCATTACACATAAGCGCATCGATTTTAGGCACCTTTTCTAGTATTTCTTGCGACGCGCCCCTTACTGACGCCAATTCCGCTAAATCTAATGGTATAAAACTGACTTTAGCTTCATCACCAAACTCGGTTTGTAGCTTGGCGATGGCAGCTTCTGATTTGCTAGGGTTACGATTTAGCATTACCACGCTCCCCCCTTTCGATAGCAAGATTCGCGTAGCCTGAAACCCCGCCCCACTATTTGCGCCAGTGATTAGAAACGTTTTTCCCGAAAGAGACCCCAAACGCTCGGGAGTCCAACCTTTAGGGCCAAATGGGTTATTCGTCGCCATAAAATTACCTGCCAATGTTGATTATTCAGTCACCGCTTTGCTTGTGGTAACCCGCGTTAGTCTTTGTGACGTGCTTTACATTCAAACCGCACTATAAAGTGCATTATAGTGCTTGAAAGCTAGATTTATCAGGCGTAATAATCGCTAAAAAATGCCTATTTGTATCAATAAATTTATTTTTAGGTTTACTTACAGTAAGAGGATTACTATTGCGGAATTTGAGATTTATTAGACAAAAATAACTTTGTAAAAATACTGTTTATTTACACAGTTAAATATTCAGTTGCATAAGTCCGATTTATTACGGAATTTTTCCGCCTTTCTTGTGGTGTGCTTTAGGGGTTATCATTAATGACTTGCCAATCAGGAGCTTAAAAAATAGACTGGGATAATAAATCAATGAAATATGGAAATTTTCCACCTTGCATAAAGGATTTTTTCCGTACACTAAATTGTTATGTTCTTTAATGAAGGGATCTTAGCTAATTGATTAAATATAGAAACTTTCGAAAAAGCTTAAAGATTGGAAACCTATCAGGACTAGAAAGTGTTTTTGTGGAAATTCTACTCGGCATAATTTTCTTCATTATCGCTCTACACTCGTTTAAATCTGAGATGCTTATTGTTGCTATACCGTTGGGTCTGCTCAGTGTAGGCTGTACATCAGCTTCTGTTATTTCTTTATATTTCTATATCAAGCTTAGACCACGAAGCCAGAAAGGTAGCGAGTGATTAATCGGCACGAACATAACAAGCAAATTAAGCTCGCTCCCTGCGGTCACTGGGACAATTACTCGTTGGCGGCTGCGCCATTTTCGCCAACGAGTAATTGCCCCTTATTAGGGTGTTATGTGCAGGTTTAATTTATGAGGGTTAAATGGATTATTTCTCTTCATGCTCATGCGAAGCCGTTCGCGTAAAACTATCACTTCCTAGGTCAATCGAAAGCTATCAACCTAGAGAATGTGACTGCGACTTTTGTAAGCATCATAGTCTTGCGTACATATCAGATCCGCTTGGAAAGTTAAGCGTTAACTCAAGTGCCTCAGTCAATTTTTTAAAGCAAGGTTCAGAACAAGCCTCCTTTATTCAATGTTCTAGATGCAACCAAGTCGTGGCGGTTTTTTACGATGCAGAAAAAGTTAAAAAAGGTGCTGTATCCGCTACTCTATTTGCCAATCGTCATTCTTTCAATGAATATCAAACCACTTCACCTAAATTGTTGAGTTCGGCAGATAGACGTGAGCGTTGGGGTAATTTATGGTTAACTGTGGTTTTAGAAATAAGCGAAAACACATAACAAAAAAATCAAGTTCGCCCGCTGCGCGGGCTGGGACGCAAACACGCAGGGCGGCTTCGCCATTATGCCCTACGTGCCTGCGCCCCTTATTTAAAAGTTAGAACCACAGGGAACAATAGTGAAAAATTTAGCTGCTTTTATAGTTTTGTTTTGGAGTGTGTTTGCTACTGCGAGCAATACGATTCAATGGAGTAACTTGGCAACAATCGACCAAGAATCCATTAGGTTCACGGCCAGGGAATATATTCAGAATGCCATGCCTGAGCTCAAAGGCGTTGAAGTTAAATTGCTTAATGTCAGTGCAAGCTACGATTTCAGACATGAACATTCGAATTTGCAAGTAATGTTCATGCATTCAATGTCCTTTGTGGAGGGCGAAAGTGAACAACAAGTAGTTTACGTTGATGACAAACCACAAGTAATTGAAATGAATAAGATTCAATACATTTTCATCGACTTTCAAAGAGGTGGTGAGCCTACTCAGCATAGAGTTGAGAAAGTCCCTTTCCATGGCTCTAAACAAGAATTTTTGGAAGAGTTCAGCAGGTTCTAACAAACGCATTAATCACTCGCTTCGCTCGTTGGGGACAAAAACACGTAGGCTCCCTTCGCTTCGCTCGGTATCATAGCCTACGTGTTTTTGCCCATTATGCGTGCCGTTATATTGCAGGAGTAACATGGAAAGTCAGCTCGTAGTTTCATCAATATGGGAAGATGAATCTTTATTTGAAATCTCTATATTCGGTAGTAATGGGCAGTTCTCTGGCCAAGCAGATTGCTATACAAATAGAGAGGAGATTGATCTTCTGGGAAAGCTTCTTGAGAAGTTTCCTCGTAACACAAAAGATGAGTTCGAGTTCAAAAGCCGTTCCACCCCCGATCTTTCATATTTCTCCATTCATGCTTTCTGTATAGACAATTCTGGACATACAATGTTTGCTGTTACTATTGCTCACATCGAATCTTTCACTAATGTCAGAAACGAAAGCTATAAAGTTAACTTTGATATGAAAGTCGAGCCTCAAGCAATTTGTAACTTTGGGATGCAGCTTCAGCGCCTAGCGGTTAACCCTCTTGGTAAAACAAAGGCTGTATTGAAAAATGCAATATAACAAAAAAATTAAGTACGCCCGCTGCGCGGGCTGGGACGCAAACACGCTGGGCGGCTGCGCCATTATGCCCTACGTGCCTGCGCCCCTTATTTAAAAGTTATACACACAAGGAAGATTATGTATAAGCTCTTACTTTTATTTGTCTTTTTACCTCTATCGTTTACTGCCAATGCTGCTCTCTCAGAGGGAGAACTGGAGCAACTAGCGACAAAGTTTGTGGAAGCCAAAAATGCTCGACAGCAACCTGAAACTACAACTCAGGATATTGATGCCTTTATTAATTTAATTGCAGACGAATTCGTCGATGAACATGTGAAGTTTAAAGTAACGATTACGGAAAAGTCCGCTTTACGTGAAGGTATGATTGCCAAAATGAGTGACAAGATTTACTACAGTTCAATAGTTATAAACGAAATAATGACTGGGGGAAATGTTGCCATTATTAAAATGACTGAGTCAGGAAAAGTCAGACCAAATCATTTAGACAAAGATATAACCTACAGCTCAGTAAATATAGTAACCTTAGAATTCAATGATGATAAGTTGATTACGTATATTCGCAGGCATCACGGTTAATGTGTGTATAACAAAACGCTGTTGGCACTCCCTTCGATCGCTGGGACGCTAACTCGTGGGCTGGCTCGCTTCGCTCGGATTTTAGTCCATGTGTTATCGCCCCTTAGTGGGAAGTTATATTGCAAGGAGGCAAATTTGGGTTTAACTCAACATATTAAACTTCAGGATAAAGTGACTAAAGAGCAAGCATCGCTATTCCTAGATGATCTTTGCTCAGAACTACAATTTGAAAAACGCACAGAAAAATGGATTGTCCGTTCAATGCAAGGAAAAAGAATGATCTTTGAGATAGTAGTTACAGATTGCGGCTTTTATACTCATCGTTCAGGAGATTACTTTGAATTTTTAGGTTTTTTAATTGAGCAGCTTACTGAAAAATTCGGCACTATTTGGATTGAGGACGTTTAAGCGAAGCAATATAACAAACCACTTAAGGTTCTCGCTTTGCTCGTTGGGACGCTAGCCGCTACTTGTAAATCCAGCCTTTCACTTCTCTTTTTTAGTGGTAATATCAAATCATACTCAATGGGAGTTATTTTATGTCTGATGCATTAAAAGTGATGCTTGAAAATATCGAGCAACTCAGTACTAAAGAGAAAGCTCTTGCTGCCCACTGTCTTTTAACGGCTATGGATACTAAGATTGATAGCGATGTGGAATCTGAGTGGGTAAAACTTGCAGAAGCTCGCAGCGCAGAGCTAGAGTCTGGTGCGGTAAAAAGCATTAGTTGGGAAGAGATAGAAAAGGATCTAAATTAAAAGATGCTGCCTGTTTCCTTTCACCCAGAGGTTAAAAGGGAAATAAAAGAGTCGTTTGATTGGTATCAAAAGCAGTCACTGGGGTTGGGTCACGAATTTACCCAAGAACTCAAGGAAGCCATCGATTCAGTTAGCTCTTTGCCATCGGCATGGACAAAAATGGGGCAAACTCATCGACGCTTTGTCTTAAGCAGGTTCCCATACTCTATTATTTATAAAATTATCGAAAACAGGGAAATTAGTGTGGTAGCTATTATGCACAACCACCGAAAACCAGGGTATTGGCACGAACGCGGCTAACAACACGCTTAATTCGCTCACGGCGTTCGCTGGGACGCCTATACGCGGGGCGGCTTCGCCATTATGCCCCACGTATCAGCGCCCCTTAGCTTAAAGTTAGCTGCCTAGATATGACACCAAGACTTTGGCATAAAATAAGTAAGAGTATTGTCACTAGTAAAAAGCGAATTTTAGTTTCTTGCTTTGGCACTTTTTTGGCATTGATGGCTATTAACGTCATAAGATGGTTAGGTGTTAACAACGACCTTTTGACTTTATTGAGCATTGTCTTCGCTTATACTTTTTTTGTATCTGTCAGCTTATTTATTCCTTGGTCTTGGTTTAGAAAAATAGCTATACCCAACAAAGAAAATAAAGGGATATTCAAAGCCAGTTATTGTGCTGGGACTATTCTAGATTGGCTTTTTTCAATCATTCTCACACTGTGGTATTTTGGGATTTTGGTAATGTTTGCAGTAGCGGTTTTAACAAATGTCGGCAGCTAACAAAACACTGTAGTCACTCGCTGGCGCTTATGTGGACTCCCCATAGTCAACAACTATTTTTACCGTTCAAGATGTAATGCGTGCTTATGTACGAGCTCATAATGGGAAGCTATCCCGGCTCTATGATATTTACGCGAACTTGATGCCACATCTCGCTGGCGGGCTTTTATGCCCTGAGCGCAGCACTGGCTTACCAAGCTGATTTTTATCTTGTATGGCGCATTTAGTTGTTAACTTAAAACTAAACTAAGCAGATAATAGCTCTGCTTTGTAATCAGTTCCGTTGCGTCGCAACGAAAATGCTGTTCTAACTGTTTTGTTGGCCAGCGCTACAGCTGCACAACGTTTACCTCTCCGCTCTACTAGCCCTTTAATCCATTCATCTTTCTTCGTTCGCGAATCACGTTTAACCGCCTGGTTTACTGCTGACATCGCACCTGCGACCAAGTTAGCGCGCAATGACGAGTTCCGTATATTTTTACCTATAGACCCCAAACGCACTTTACCACCTGAAGAATGTTGTATTGGCGTTAAACCGATACACGCAGCAGCGTCTCGGGCTTTTTTGAAAACGCCTAACTCACAACAACCTAGCGCTAGGTACAGGTTAACCGCATTTGTCGGGCCAACACCTTCTATCTTCATGAGATTTTTGCAAGCTTCTGATGCTCTGCTGGCTCTAGCTACACTCTTTTCGTAGTGTTTTACGAGCTCTATACTCTTGAGATATTGATGCCATGCCGTGTGTAATGCCTCTCTGAATATCGCGCTAAATCCATTTTCTGCATCTTCCAATATCGACTGTATTGCACTGTTCAACCCCGCATCTGTTGGTGACAACTTAATGTTGAACTCTAAAAGTAACGAACAGAGTTGATTCCCGTAAGCAACTTTATGCTTTACTGATAGTTGATGCATACGGACAAGTGATTGAAGCTCCTGCTGCTCCTTAGACTTCCCGCTAATAAAATTCACGTTACTAAGTTGTGATGCCTGTAAAACCGCTTCAGCATCGTTCTTATCAGTCTTTTGGTTTTGACGAATATTCGATACAAGCTTAGCTGATATTAAACGGGCATCATGCCCGTATTCACGCGCACATTGATACCAATAATTTGACGTCGCACACGCTTCAAAAACAACTGTCATTGGTTTTTGAGTGGCTAGCCAATTAGAAAAAGCAGTGGGCGTCATCGGCATATTACGAACTATCTTATTCGATTTGGCGACACAAACCTGGATCTCTTTTTTTGCTAAATCTACACCAGTGAGCATATTATACATAGATGGACTCCTATCTAACCTTTGTGTGTGACAACGTAAATGTTAGACCAACCTATTAGGTTGGGGAGTCCAATTATCTCGCTGGGACGCTAACACATGGGCTGCGTCACTTCGTTCCTAATTTTAGCCCATGTATTATCGCCCCTTAGTGGGAAGTTATATGCCAGTAAGCATCTCATGATTTTAAATAAAGAATTAAAACAACTAGAAGAAAAACTAACTCTTCAAAGTTCTTCAGATATAAATCAGGAAGCCAATGAAAACCTGGTTTCATTCGGTTTTAGTAAGCAGGATACTACTCTAACCACTAAAAGGGATATTGAGTTGTTTTTATCCCGTGTTTTGTCGATATACAGTTCAAGTAATGTTGGTAACGATAAATTGTTTTACGCATGGCTCGATGAAATGTCGTCACAAATTCGCGTAAGTGCAGTCTCAACAAATCACAATACATTACCATTTCGAACTGAACTAGAGTGTTGTACTTTGGAAGAACTCGCTACTTCTATAAAACGATACGACAGTGGTGCGTTTACTAGTGGTAGTATTAAGATTTTTAAGAGTAGCATATAACAAAACACTAAAGGCGCTCGCGCTGCTCGCTGGGACGCTAACACATAGGCTGCGTCACTTCGTTCCTAATTTTAGCCTATGTGTTATCGCCCCTTAGTGGGGTGTTAGGAGCCAGTCGATCAATGGATGATTTTTCTAAAAGCATCTCAGAGAAGTTCAAAGAAACGTTTCCTTCTTGGGCTAAGTATTGCTGCGAAAAGCAATACGAAGATACTTTTGTCTTGGAGGTTAAAATTCCGCGCCCGATAAATGATGGTGTTCCGTTCCTTGCTCTTGATACGTGTGATGATGAAGTAACTGTGTCTTTTGATTCATATCACGCTCACTTCAGTGACTTTGGCAATGAAAAGTCATTCGATGATGCTCTTAATTTTATAAATAAGATCATTTCTGAAAAATACGCAATGGTGAGTTACTCTAGAGGGACTAATTGGTGCGGTTCAGAATTAATTGCTTCTTGCAATCTCCCTCAAGATAACTCGGAATATCCATACGCAGACACGTTAGTTATACGCTCATGGAATGGAAGTTTTGATCAGGAAATAGAATGCTTTGCGAAGAACTGAGCAATGCTCCTAACAAACGCATTAACACTCGCTTCGCTCGCGGGGGACAAATACACGTAGGCTCCCCTCGCTTTGCTCGGTATTTTAGCCTACGTATAATTGCCCGTTATGCGGGGCGTTATGTGCCACGGGAAGTTTGGAATCTATGGAAGAATCAACAATAAACCTATTGAGCTTACTTGTATCAATCATCGCTGCTTCTATTTCTGCTGTGGCTTTAATAAGAACAAGAAAGACACAATCAAAGTTTTTGGAATTAGAAAAAATTCATGCTGAGCTAAGCCAGCGTCAAATAAGGGAACTCGAAGAGTCAAACAAAGACAAACTGAGGACGACAATAGATCTAGAAATAGTCTCTGGTTCTTTATTTGTTCGCAATGTAGGCAAATCGAATGCATCAAATATTAATATTTCCTTTGAGAACGATGATGAAAACAGGATCGTTGAGAGCGAACTAAAGCAGCTACCAATTCAAAAGCTAAAACCCTTTGCCGATTATAAACTGCTAGGCTCTTATGATACTTTTGATTCACCGGACGTCATAACCGTATTGGTCAGTTGGACAAATCTTGACGGTTCAAGCGGCTCAAGTGAAGAGGTTTTAAAATGCTACTAGCACATAACAAACAACTGTAGCCGTTCGCTGGCGCTCACTGGGACAATAACACGCAGGCTCAGTCGCTCCGCTCCCAGTTTAGCCTGCGTGTTATTGCCCCTAAGTTGGGCGTTATGTGCAAGGTTGTTAAATATGGATGTCATCTCTTCGCAAATAGAGATTGAAAATTTTGTCAGTACCAAGTGTAAAAAGGTCGCTGTTAGTAAAAGCGGTTGGGACAGTCTGTATATAGAAAAAGAAAATGGCTGTTACTGGATTAAAAGTTACCCAGATGGTGCGTTACATGGAGGAGGTCAGCCAGTTCTCTCCAAAATAGACAAAACAGTAGTAAAAGAGCAATTTGATGTTTGAAGCAATTGCACATAACAAAAAAATCAAGCACGCCCGCTTCGCGGGCTGGGACGCATACACGCAGGGCGGCTTCGCCATTATGCCCTACGTGCCTGCGCC